>Ga0193733_1000097_pt1 | contig 31998 bp, 26 predicted proteins | sample U1s2metaG_FD_145076 | JGI IMG/M metagenome (GOLD analysis project Ga0193733, IMG submission 145076) | Soil microbial communities from a riparian zone of the East river system, Colorado, United States - U1s2 | ecosystem: Environmental > Terrestrial > Soil > Riparian zone | place: USA: East River...
ATAAGTCACCAAAGCTTGAACCTCTCGATACGGTGCGCATCTTCGGGCGATTCGACTTTGAACCTGATCCCGAAGTGCTCATCACCGGCGAAGTCCGCGCGCCGGGACGTTATCGCACATCAGGCCAGCAGCATTTGCGCGATGCGATCTTTCAGGCCGGAGGCGTGACGCCGGATGCATGGCTGGACTCGGCACAGCTCTTCCGTCGCCAGCCGGATGGGGCCACGCGAGTCCTTAGCATTAACTTGAACGATGCACTCGCGGGCGATCCTTTGAACAACGTTTTGGTCCAGCCGCGCGACCGGATCCTCGTGCATCGCCACCCCGAACAAGTTTCGCCGGCCAGCGTGTACATAAGAGGTGATGTAGCTCGGCCGGGACGTTATCCATTCGCAGCCAACATGCGCGTATCCGATTTGGTCCAATCAGCAGGTGGATTGTTGCGCAGTGCGAATCCCGATGCGGGAGATCTCACGCATTATGCGTTTTCTAACAATTCGTCGGGAGAGCGTACGCCGTCGGGGCACCAGGATCTAAGTCTGGCTGCGGCGCTCGCAGGAAAAGAAGACCAGAATTTAACGCTCCACGCTGGCGATGTGTTGACCGTGCCCCAGCAGGCTGGTTGGAACGATATCGGTGCAACGGTCACCCTGCGCGGTGAGGTCCGCAAGCCAGGTGTTTATGGTATCCGGCCGGGCGAACACTTGAGTTCACTATTGAATCGTGCCGGCGGGCTGCTGCCAACAGCATATCCGCGTGCAGGCGTGTTCGAACGGACCGAAGTTCGTGAACTTCAACAGAAGAGTCGCCAAGAGCTGATCCAGCGGCTCGAGCAGGAGTCCACGGTCGTAAAGACTTCGGCATCTACGACTGGGACGGAAGAAGCCGCATTACAACAGGCTGCTATGCAGCAGCGCCAGCGCGTATTGGATGCACTGCGAAAAGCTCCCGTTTCGGGGCGGCTAGTCATACATCTTCGCCCCGATCGCAAAGATTTCGCAGGTTCGCCCGACGATATCGAGCTTCGTGTCGGCGACTCGCTGACGGTTCCCAAGCAGCCCGGAGGGGTGTTGGTCATCGGGCAAGTGTACAACTCCAATGCCCTCACCTATGCACCGGGAAGGAACGCCGGATGGTATCTCTCCCGCGCGGGAGGCCCTACGCAACTTGCAAACAAAGGGGGGATATTCATTATTCGCTCTGACGGCTCCGTCACGGGCGGAAATCAGGGCGGCTTCTGGTCCGGAAGTGTGCTCTCGTCCGCGCTGGGGCCGGGCGACACGATTGTGGTGCCGGAGAGACCGGTTCTAGGAAGCAATACGTTGAAGAATTTCCTGTCAGTCGCGCAAATCGCGTCGTCTGCGGCGTTGGTTGCGGCTGTCGCCATTCCATGAGGACCGATGAGGACCGATGAGGACGATGCGTCTGATGGCGATTCTCGGAGCAACGCTAATGTTCAGCCTTGGAAAGGTTAGTGTGTTGCTCGCACAGGAACAAGGGACAGAGACAGCGGCATCGGAAACTGCTCTGGTGAAGGACAACCCTTCTTCGAAGACCGATGTGTCGACGGAAGCGAAGGCTGTGAGGAAAACGTCTCAGAGAATGCAAGCGGGATTGGTAGGAAGGTTTGTGCGGGATCAGCGAGAAATTTGGACGAGCCCTGCAAGGCTTCGGTTCTCCGATACGGAGTGGCTTGTTCCGCTCAGCGGGATCACTGCGGGGCTCTTCGTGACGGACCACGATTTCAGCAAGCACTTGTCGCAGAAGCCTACGACGATCAGTCATTATAAAACACTATCAAATGCTGGCGTGGCAGCCCTTGTTGGCGGGGCAGGCGGAATGTGGGTGATCGGCCACGTAAACCACAATCAGCACTGGAGCGAGACTGGTTTCCTCGCTGGCGAAGCGGCGGTGAACAGCTTGGTAGCGGTCGAATCATTGAAGTACACGCTGCGGCGCGAACGACCGTTTCAGGGCGACGGCAGGGGATCGTTCTTTCAGAGTGGCGGTACCTCATTTCCTTCTGAGCACGCTGCCGCGGCATGGTCGGTGGCAGGGGTAATCGCACACGAGTATCCCGGCCCTTTTACGAAGATCATGGCGTATGGCTTGGCTTCTTTGGTTAGCGTCTCGCGCGTGAGGGCGCATCAGCATTTTCCATCGGACGTGGTTGTTGGCGGCGTCATCGGTAATCTCGTTGCACAAGACATTTACAGAAGACATCACGATTTTGAGCTCGGAGGCGGGGAATGGCGATCGATCAGCCAAATCTTTCGCGGCGACGGAACGTACTCTCCCGCGAATCAGGGTTCGCCCTACGTTCCACTCGATAGCTGGATCTACCCGGCCCTTGACCGCCTAGCAGCCATGGGCCTGATCGAGAGCGGATTCGCGGGGATGAAGCCATGGACGCGCAATGAGTGTGTGCGCCTCTTGCAGGAGGCTTCTGAGTCGGTAGACGGAGAAGGCCGCGGCGGGCCTGAGGCGGAAAAGATATATCGCCTGTTAGAAACGGAATTCCGCGAGGAGCTCGAAGGAAAAGGTGGCGACGGACGATTTCGCGGGCGCGTCGAATCTGTCTACGCGCGAGTTACAGCAATCTCTGGGCAGCCACTCACGGATGGCAATCATTTCGGGCAGACGGTGATTAATGATTTTGGCAGGCCGTACCAGGAAGGGTTCAACTCTGTTGATGGCATTTCCGCTTGGACCACATCCGGGCGTTGGGTCGGCTATGTGCGCGGCGAATATCAGCATGCTCCATCTGGTCCGTCCCTGTCCTCCAGTGCGCTGCAATTCATTAACTCCGTGGATGGTATTCCCACAGTGTCTCCGGGAACGCCAATCCCAGCGATCGATCGTTTTCGTCTACTTGACGCCTATGTAGGTTTGACCTTCGACAATTGGCAGGTCTCTTTCGGGAAGCAGAGCCTCTGGTGGGGACCGATGGCAGGCGGGCCGTTGATGTTCAGCGACAATGCTGGGCCGGTCAACATGTTTCGCATTAGTCGAGTTTCTCCGTTCAAGCTCCCCAGTCTTGCCAGGCGACTTGGGCCCATCCGAGTAGAGTGGTTCCTTGGACAATTCGCTGGTCACCAGTTTGTCTTCCAAACCGACACCGGTCTCGTCGGGCAACTTGGTCATTCTCTTGACAGGCAACCTTTCCTCCAAGGACAAAAGATCAGTCTGAAGCCCACACCTAATTTCGAATTCAGTGTTTCTGTAACTACGGTTTTCGCGGGCGGTCCAACTCCGCTGACGTTACACACGCTAGCTAAGAGCTACTCCATCAGCAATAACGGCCTGCATCAGGGCAGCCCGGAAGACCCGGGGGACCGTCGCTTTGGGGCGGACTTCAGTTACCGTGTCCCTGGTTTGCGAAACTGGCTCACCTTTTACGGTGAGGCATTTAATGAAGACGAGTTTTCGCCGTTGGCTTATCCCCGCAAGGCAGCCATCCTCGGGGGGCTTTATCTTTCTCATTTCCCCGGCATTTCCAAGCTCGACCTGCGAGTCGAGGGCGGCTCAACGGTTCCGCCCGATTTCCCAGGCTGTGATGGATGCTTCTACGTAAACCATCGTTACCCAGATGGGTCTTACACGAACCTCGGCAACTTGATGGGGAGTTGGTTGGGACGCGCTGGTCAGGGCGAGCAGGCTTGGAGCACGTACTGGCTCACCTCGCGGAACAAGATTCAATTTAATTACCGCCGCCAGAAAGTTGACACTTCTTATCTTCCGCAGGGTGGAACGTTGAACGATGGGGGAGTGAAGGCCGATTTTTCGTTGGGCACGGCAGTGATGCTGTCTGGTTCGGTCCAATATGAGAAGTGGAATTACCCGGTGTTGGACCCGCTACCAAGATCGAACGTAACGACTTCGGTCCAGTTCACATTTTGGCCTCGTTCGTGGAAGTGAATCGCGGGTCAACGAAGTGGGAAGAAAGTGTGGAGGCAGTATAAGAAGTGACGCAAACGGCCACCAAACAACAGCCTGAGCCGGCGTTACCGCCGGCCACGGGAGAGGTTTCGCTGCTGGAAATGGCGCTTGAGGATTCTCGCGAGTGGCAAGCGGAGCAACTGCGTCTGGTTTGGGGACGTCGGCGGTTCTTTTTCCAGGCTGTGGCCGCCGGTCTGCTTGTCTCAACACTAATCGCGTTCTTAATTCCGAAGTCCTATACGTCGACCACACAGCTCATGCCGCCGGATCCGCAATCCACGTCTGGCATGGCTATGATGGCCGCCATGGCGGCGAAGTCCGGGGGAGGCTTGGGGGCTGTGGCGGGTGATTTGCTCGGACTCAAGAGCTCGGGCGCCTTGTTTATCGGTGTTCTGAGGAGTCAGACCTCGCAAGACCGCCTGATCGAGCAGTTTGGTCTGAAAAAGGTTTACGGTGCGAGCCTCGTCATGGATGCGCGCAGGAAACTCGATGAAAACACATCAATTTCGGAAGACAGGAAGAGCGGCATCATCACCATCAGTGTGACGGACCACAGTCCGCAGCGGGCCGCAGCGCTAGCCGGCGCATATGTCGACCAATTGAATACGCTGGTTTCCGAGCTGTCGACTTCCTCCGCGCACCGTGAACGCGAGTTTCTTGAAGAGCGCCTCAAGGTCGCGAAGCGGGACCTGGACAATGCCTCTAACGAACTCGCCCAGTTTTCCAGCAAAAACAATACCCTCGACATCCAGCAAGAGGGAAAAGCGATGCTGGACGCAGCCGGAATGATCGCTGGTGAAATGATCGCCGCGCAATCGGAGCTCGAAGGGCTCCGCCAAATCTATACCGACAGCAATTCCCGCGTGCGTTCTTTGAACGCTCGCGTTGGTGAACTTCGCAAGCAACTCGAAAAGCTCGGCGGCGCACAGGGGAATGGTGCGACTGGCACGAACGGCACGGGCGCGTCCACTGACCAGCCCAGCGATCCATCCGCAGCGAAGGCCGGCGGAGGCCTGCCTTATCCCACCATTAAGAGTCTGCCGCTGCTCGGAGCAAAATACGCCGACTTTTACCGCCGCGCGAAAATACAAGAAACGGTCTACGAACTGCTGACCGAACAATACGAGCTTGCAAAAGTGCAAGAAGCAAAAGAAACACCGAGCGTCAAGGTGCTGGATCCGGCAAAAATCCCTGAGAAGAAATCATTTCCCCCACGCCTGGTAATCATGTTTCTCGGAACGTTTCTGGCCTTCGCCATTTCCGTGGTTTGGGTGCTGGGATCCGCACGCTGGCAAGAGGCCGATCCACAAGATCCGCGCAAAGTTTTGCTGCACGAAATGGCAGGCGCGGTGAGGGCGCGAATTCCGTGGGCGCACTCGAATGGAGTGAGTTCCAACGGAGCAGGAGCAGGGACGCACGCGGACGCGGAAGCTGCGGAGCGCACAGCTGCTGGGGCGGAAGAGGATTTTCTGCGGGACAGCGATTCGAAGGACAAGTAGCCTCGAATCGTTCGTAACGTGTTGTAAAACAAAAGGTTAGATGAGATTTGGCCCTGGGGCTGACGGGGCGAAGCTGTCTACGGGGTGTGGCACATGGGTCTATCCAATTCCACTCCAGGAATAACGGAGCAGCGAACTAATTTCAAGGGACTCGCCGTGCCGGATTCTGTTATCGAACCGCACTGGTACGCGGCGTACACGCGCGCGCAGCACGAAAAAAGCGTTGCGGCGGAGCTGGGGATGCGCGAGGTCGAACATTTTCTGCCGCTTTATATTTCTGTGCGGCGTTGGAAAGACCGGCGGGTGCAATTGGAACTGCCCCTGTTTCCCGGATACGTTTTCGTGCGGCTGGCACTGCGTGACCGGCTGCGCGTGCTGCAAATTCCGAGCGTGGTGCGGCTGGTCGGCTTTAGCGGACAACCGACGGCGCTTCCTGACACTGAAATGGAAATCATGCGGTCGGGTCTCTCGCACTGTCCGCGTGTGGAACCGCATCCGTTCCTGAGCATTGGGAAACGGGTCCGGATAACTGGAGGGCCGTTTGCGGGACTCGAGGGGATCTTGAAACGTAAAAAGAACAATCTGCGAGTAGTCGTGTCACTTGAACTGATACAGAGGGCAGTGGCCGTGGACGTCGACATCACTGATGTTCAATCCACGTTGTGACTTGTTGGACCACTTAAAGGTGAATCATTTCCAATAGCGCGAAATTGCGGGGAGTCGCGGACTCGGTACCCACGCAATCCCCTCGACTCACTCCGTCGTCGTTGCTTGCGCGGAACGCAACGCTGAACTTGGCGACCGAAGGATGGATTTTTCTCGCCTTGCTGGTTGCCATGCCGAAGCTCATATCGTTTTTGGGGGATACGCAATTTGGTTTGTTTTCTTTGGCTTGGGTGGTAATTGGGTATCTGGCTTTTCTGGATGTTGGCGTCAACCGAGCCGCCACGAAGTTCGTTTCCGAGCATCTCGCCGAGCAAGACCATGAATCCACGCGACTGATTGTGCGAACCGCCCTCGCAACAAACCTGATATTGGGACTGGCAGGGGGTTTAGCGGTCTCCCTAGTTTCTCCGTACCTGATTCAGTCAGTGTTAAAGGTTTCGGCCGATCTGCAGAGCCAGGCACGTTTGGTCTTTTGTGCCGTCGGCCTCGCAGTGCCCGTGTTGCTGGTGCAAGGAGTCTTCCGAGCGGTGCTGAGCTCGTACCAGCGCTTTGGCTGGATCAACGCGGTTAACGCTGTGACGACCACCGCACAGTGGGGCACGGCAGCCCTGCTGGCATGGAAAGGCCATGGTGTTGCGCTCGTCGTATTCTCAACTGTTGTCGCTCGCATTGCGGCCACGGCGGCCTACGGTGCAGTGCTGTTCCGACTGCTCCCCAATCTTCAGCTCTTCCGATCACACGACTTTCACGGTTTGCCCAAACTCCTGAGGTTTGGAGGCTGGGTAAGTGTGTCGCAATTGGTCAGCCCTTTGCTGGTTTACCTTGACCGCGTGCTTATCGCTTCTTTTGTTTCTTTGGCGGCGGTCACGCTGTACACGGTGCCGTACGAGGCGATGACGCGGTTGCGCATTATTCCTACGAGCCTCGTCAGCACTCTGTATCCCGCATTCAGCGAACGAGGCGGTGACAGCCAACAAGTCCAACTGCAAAGGCTGTATGAGGGTTCTGTGCGCTACCTCTTGATTATGATGTTGCCCGGTATCCTTTTCCTTGTTGTATTTGGTACGGAGCTGTTGTCACTCTGGATGGGCGCCCAGTTCGCAAAACAAACCACCATAGTTCTGCAAATCCTCGCTTTTGGAGTCCTGCTGAACTGCATGGCAAATATTCCTTATAACGCTCTTCAGGCTCTCGGAAGGCCTGATATCACGGGCAAATTGCATCTTCTTGAGCTTCCCTTCTACCTCGCCCTGTGCATCGTCATGATTCCGCGCTGGGGAATCGCGGGCGCGGCGCTGGCGAATTCGATAAGAATTTCGTTTGATGCCCTGGTTCTCTTCTGGGCGCTTCAAAAATACTGCCGTTGTTCCGTTGGACCACTCTGGGCCAAAGCTGTTCCCCGGATCTTGGCCCTGAATGTGCTGCTCGCAATGGTTCTAATAGGCATTCACTTCACATTTGACTCTTCGTGGGAGCGGCTAGCAGGCGGAGTTCTTGCCAGCGGCATCTATTTTCTGGCCACGTGGCTGTTTCTCGTGGATAAGCGTGACAAACCAAGGATCGGCGAGGCGCTGAGACTGCTTAGGCGACAGTCCGCGGTGTGAACAGGCCGGACCGAATATTATGGAAGCGAATTGGTCGGCAATAATCGTGATCTCGCTTGCGACTGGGATCGCCGCGTACCTTGGCCGATTGTGGTTGAAGCGGTGGTTTAACCCACTGTCCCTGTACTCAGCCATCTGGGGTATCTGCCTGTGTGCATACGAGTTCCGACTCATCCAGTTCTATCCCGTAACCAGAGAGGCTTGGTTCGACATCGCGCTAGCTTGGTCGAGCTTGTATTTCGGAGCGGCAACCGTTGTGTTAGCACGACCAGGGCAAGCCTTACATCGCGATTTCTTGGTCGACTTAAAACAGTTGAAGTGGGCGATTATCATTTTATCGATCATCGGCGTTATAGGGCTTGTCGACGAATTGCGCGTGGTCAGTAGCTCATTCGGCGGCATCCTCTTGGCAATCTTCGTAAATGCGAATGATATCTATCGGGAGAAGCTGACAGGGGATATTTCCTGGATTCCTTATGTGGGTGCCTGTCTTTATGCGGCGTGCAGTCTCGCCGGCGTTTACACAGCAAGAATCGGGAAGCCAACCCTCTTAGGGATTGTTCCATTGGCATTGCTTGCTCTCAATAACATTCTTTCAATGATTCGTGCTGGCGTGATAATGGCACTCTTTCTGTTCTTCTGCTCCTATTTGTATACACCTCGCGAGCATCGCTTGAAGATCGCAAGATGGCAAAGCATCCTCGCTATAGCAATCGCGATTATCATCCTAGTGGGAGGGTTTGCAGTTGTTAGCTCGACGCGCGGCCTGGGAGTAGACTTCCCAGGAATGACACCAGCCATAAATCGAATTTCGGAATATGTTCCCGTCTTCCCATCCTTATATTCAAATCTAGCGGCGGCACCGGTCGCGTTCAGCCAGTACCTCGACACTCCGGCAGAAAGAAAGAGCAATCTCTGGGGCCAGTACACATTTAAGCCGATTCTTCGGATGCTTGCCAGATGGGGTTTTCCATTTCACATAGAATATCTCGAAGAGAACTATGACACTCCTGTGCCGATGAATACGGCTACCTATCTAAAGAATGTCCATTCGGACTTTGGGTTCGCCGGTATTGTGCTCTTCCCGTATGCCCTCGGCGCACTCGCGACATTCTTAGCACTTCGATTGGGTAGAAAACCAACATTGGTAGACTTGATGCTTCTGTCGAATCTCTTGCTGCTGATTTTAGCGTCGCCTGCCGTCAACCTAATGGTGCTTGGCGATTGGTATATCAGTCTTGTCGTCAGCTGCACGGCAGGGCTATTAGTCCAACGTAGAAGTGCCGGAATGGCAGTTCTTAGAAGAGTTTTGCCGGATGACTCACACAATCCGGGGCCAGTAGGGATGAGCGCCTAAGATAATCTCAATTTATGACTGAAAATTCCAATCCGCTCGTCAGCATTATTACTCCGGTGTATAACCACGGCCGGTTTATCGGCCCATGCATCAAAAGCGTACTTCGTCAGAGCTATGAGAACTGGGAGATGGTCATCATCGACGACGGATCGACCGATCGAACGGCCGAGGTGATAAGCCAATACCACGATCCGCGCATTCGATATTTTTTCCAACAAAACCGAGGGATTGAGGCTCTGGCTCACACGTACAACCGGGCGTTGGAAATCGCGACTGGGTCCCTCATTGCGATTCTCGAGGGCGATGACACGTGGCCGAGCAATAAGCTTGCGGCCCAGGTTCCCAAGTTTGATGATCCCGAGATAGTTCTAGCGTTCGGCGAAGAAACGGATATTGACTCTAATGATAAACCTGCGAAATCGAGTTCGCGCACTAGCAAAAGGCGCAGAAAACTCCCGCGGCCAATACTCTTCAACGACCCGGTGCGTTCGTCAACGGGCTATTTGCTGACGATGGAGGGGCAATCGTTCATTCCACCTGCAACGGCTGTCATCCGGGCGTCAGCCCTGGAGGCGATCGGCGGATTTCAGTATGTAGGTGGGATATGTCCCACGGATGTACCTACTTTCCTGCGGCTCTCGCGAGTTGGAAAGTTTCACTACACGCAGGAAGTGATGGGATTCAGGCGTCGGCATGCCACCTCGGCAACATTGCAATTCTTGCAGCCGATGTCCTCGACGCCACAGGATTTCATCTTCAAGCAAATTGATAGTCCAGAGTTGGGTCTTCAAGAGGCGCAGCGCGCAGCGATCAAGAAGAGTTGGCAATCAAGGTCGTCTGCGCGAGAATTCACGAGCGGGCGTCTTTGCCTGCTGGAACGCGATTGGGTGGAAGCGCGGCAGCATTTCATCCGGGCATTTGATCCTCGAAAACTGCGCATTTTCGCCGGCGCAGTAGCGGGCTGGCTGCTTTCCTGGTTCCACGCGGATCTGGAAGGCTTGTTTCAACTTGCAGGACGCATTCCCTTGAAGCCAAGCGAATAAGAGCATGAATTCTCAACCCATTGTGCGTGAAGGCGCTCCGTCAGAAACTTCGGCAGTAGCGACGCGACTGTCTCCCTGCGCCCTGGCCTGCCCAATTTGCAACACGCAAGATTGGGAATACGCGCGACGGGTTCGCGGCGCTTGGATTTCAAAGTGTGTTCATTGCGGGCTTCTGGGTACAACGGACTTTTTGAAAGGATTCAGCACCATCCAAGGGCTCTATGAGACGCCACCTGAGCACCATGCCGAGTACCGGGAACAATACCTGAGCAGTCGCTTAGCGTCCTATGAGCGCGCGATCGTGAACTTCGATCGTTTTCGCAAGAAAGGCCTGTTGCTGGAAGTCGGGTGCTCGTATGGCTATTTTCTGGAGACCGCGCGCCGTGCGGGCTGGAATGCCGAGGGGATCGAAATATCGAACTGCCCCTGCCAGGTGTCACGCTCAAAAGGGTTCAAGGTTTACCAGAATGACCTGTGCGACCTACCGCTCACCGCGGAATCCTTCGACGTGATCGCGATGTGGGATGTGATTGAGCACTTGACTGACGTCGAGAAGATAGTCAAGTGTTGCGCCACGCTTCTGCGGCCAGGTGGAGCGCTGATTGCGCGAACGCCCGATGCCCGGGCTCTCCTGTTCACGGACGGATTCATGGGAGCTGCCTATCGCCACCTTGCTTATCCTGCGAACACAGCGGAGCACGTATTTCACTTCACGCCAGAAACACTCTCGGCCTTGATGGCAAAGGCAGGTCTGCGAGAAGTTGAGGTAGACACGCGCGGTGGATGGGAAGAGTGCGTCGTGTCCGGTAGAAACTCCCTCGTTCGCGCTGGACGACACCTCATTTTGCGCTATGCATACGCCAAGGGATGGCCATACGAGTTTGTCATAACTGCGGTAAAGAGGTGATCCGCTGAGTAAACTCTCCAATAAACAGATTCTGATAACCGGTGGCGCAGGGATGCTGGGCAGCACGCTGGCTCATCTGGCGGCGGAGCAAGGCGCCAGGGTGCGCATCATTGATGCGATGCTTCCATTGTACGGAGGTAATCCTTTCAATTTGGAGCCTATCGCGGGAGAAATCGATTTCATCGAGGGCGACATCCGCGATCCCGGCGTGATGAAAGAAGGTGTCCGGGACGTTGACTATGTTTTCGACTTGGCTGCCCAAGTTAGCTACGTTCACAGCAATCGAGACCCGCTGCTGGACCTGGACATAAACTGCCGCGGGCACCTCATCGTCCTCGAGGCCTGCCGGCAATACAGCCCGAAAACGAAGGTCATTTTCTCCAGTTCAAGATTTGTTTACGGATCCACGCAATACAATCCGGTGGACGAAAACCATCCAACCAATTGCACAAGCATCTATGGCATCCATAAACTTAACGTCGAGAAATACTTCGGCTTCTATCAAGCGGCACATAACCTCGACACGGTGTGCGTCCGGATTGCAAACCCCTACGGCCCTCGCCAGCAGATGAAGCACAACGCCTATGGAATTGTGAACTGGTTTGTTCGCTTGGCGATGGACGGGAAGCCGCTGACCATTTACGGCGACGGAAAACAGATTCGAGACTACATTTTTGCAGACGACGTTGCCAAAGGTCTGCTTGCCGTGGCGCTTTCTGGAGAAACGGCCGGGAAAGTGTATAACCTCGGGTCTGGAGTAGGCACGCCCTTCCGGGAAATGGTCCGGAAGATCGCTGATTGCATTCCCAACACGGAAATACGCGAAGTGCCGTGGCCTGCTGACCGGTATTTCGTGGAAACGGGCGATTATATTTCTGATCTCGCGAAGATTCATGCGACCACTGGATGGGCTCCGGAAGTGGATTTCGATCAAGGGATTGAAAGAACTGTTGCGTTTTACCGCGAGAATAAACACCAATATTGGGAAACTGAGACGTTGGTGGCGCGATCGTGAAAGTTCTGCACCTGGTTTCAACTTTTCCTCCGCTGACGCACACGTTTGTGCTGCGGGAAATAAGCCTGCTTCGCAAAACCGGGCTCGAAATAGCGATTGGTGAATTGCGACCGCTCCATCGCAATCGAGCAGCGGAGGGGTTCGAAGAGCTGAATCCTTTCGTCATCCGTGCCAGTTGGTTTTCGCTGGACATGGTAAGGGGCTTAGCCTTTTTTATCCTGCGTAGCCCTAGTCGGGTTTTGAAGTGCCTGAGGGTAGTGCTCGGTGCCTTCAGCCGCCTGCAATACCTGACAAGGGTGATTTACATCCTGTTGTCGTCGATTAGGCTGGCATACCGTTTTCGAAGTGCAGGAATCGGACTTGTCCAGGCCGATTTTCTCCATACGGAGGCCCTGGCAGCGAGGTTCATAAAGATTCTGTTGGGATTGCCCTACGCGCTCACAGTTTACACGGTGTTTGCCCACTACCCGCAAAAAGTCGTCGACGGACTCGTGCAGGAGGCCCTCTTCTTAGTAGCCGACACGATGCAGGTGAAAAAGTTACTGGAAGCCATGGGCGTTCCGCCACAGCGGATTCATCTCGTTCGAAACGGCGTAAACATGGATGAGTTTCCCCAGCGGCGGGGACACGAAATTTCCGCGCCGCCAATCATTCTCGGAGTGGGGTCCCTATACGCGAAGAAAGGCTTTCACGTGTTGCTTTCCGCATGCGCACTCTTGCGTCAGCATGGGATTGAGTTTCGTTGCGTGATTATCGGTGACGGATACGAGCGAAAAAGGCTAGAGGGGTTGATTAGGGAGCTTGGCCTCGCTGGATCAGTGGAACTGCTGGGATACCTGAGCCTTTCTGAGCTCAGGGAGTGGTATTACCGCGCGACCGTACTTGCAATGCCATCAGTGGTCTCACCTGAAGGAGAAACGGACGGGCTTCCGACGGTTGTCATTGAGGCGCTGGCGAGTGGGCTTCCGGTCGTGGGGACGGAAACGGCCGGCATTCCCGAGGCGATTCGTGACGGCCTGAATGGTTTTCTTGTACCTGCCGACGCGCCGGAGCCACTAGCAGACAGGATCCAAACTCTGCTAGAACGCCAGGATCTCAGGGAGAGTTTTGCGTCTCAAGGCCGTCGACTGATTGAACAGGGGTTCAATCTGGAGCGAAAAGTAGAACGGTTGCGTGATTTAATCCGAGCGCACACGACGCAGACTCATCTTTCTTGTTTGATTGGATCCGGAGCAGACAGTAAACCTTCGCGGCGCACGGTGCTTTCATGAGTTGCAGCCAAATGGTCGCGGCGTAGATCGAAAAAAGGGAGCGAGACCATGCAGACGCTAGAGGAAAGAAAGGTCATCGAAGCAGAATTTCACGATAGGCTACGTGATCCGGCACTGCAGGAGAATCCGGAGCTGCATGCAAAGCTCACGTCGAATAAGAAGTGGTACAAGATTGCAAAGCAAAGCCGTGAATTCACCGAAAACTACTTGCGTCAGCACAGCCCGGGTTCGCATGCCCTCGATTTCGCCTGTGGTGACGGCTATTACTCGATGCTTATGGCTGAATGTGGCGCTGAAGTGACAGGGATAGATATCTCTGAAACTTCCGTCCAGAACGCAGAGCGAGAAGCTGCGCGACGGGGCTTGGCCCCTCGCTTTCAAGTTATGGACTGCGAAGCAATGACATTTGCTGATCGTACCTTCGACCTGATCAATGTCAACGGAGTTCTCCACCACATGGATCTGAGCCGCGCGTACCCCGAACTGGCTCGCGTGCTGAAACCAAGCGGTTCAGTCCTCTGCGTCGAGGCGCTTGCGCACAATCCTGTTTTCCAGACTTACCGAAGGCTGACCCCTCATCTGAGAACGGAATTTGAGACCGAGCACATCCTGCGCCGGCGGGATATTCTGGCCGCCAGGAAGTATTTCAATCGAATTGAGTGGCATTTCTTCCACCTGATGAGCCTCGCTGCCGTTCCACTCAGAAATTCCCGTCTTTTTGAGCCAGTATTGTCGCTACTAGAGAAGGCAGACTCCACGCTCTTGAGTGTTTCTCCCATTCGCTGGTGGGCCTGGCAGATTGGGTTTGTACTCTCTGGTCCGAAGCAGAAATGACGGGAATAAGCATTCCTCTCCGTATGGGACGGAAGATATGAGAGAAGCCGAGTCACCTGGTTCAGTAAGTGCATTGCGGGTTGCGACGGAACAGTGCTACCGGGAGTACAACGCAAAGAAGGGTGTGGGGCGGAATAGCCTGCTCCACAACCCCCAGGTGCTCTTTCAAACCCTGGCGCGGGACGCAGCCATGGTGCGGGCGATGCAATGGATCAAACCCAATCCGGATTCGGCGCGAGTACTGGATGTAGGCTGCGGCGAGGGCGACAGCTTGTGGGTTCTGCTGCGGCTCGGGTTTGAACCTTCGAACTTGTCCGGAGTGGACATTCAGGAAGACAAAATAATTCAGGCCAAGGCAACGAATCCGCTGGTGAACTTTGAGTGTGCCGATGCGACAAGTTTGACATTCAATGACGAGACGTTCGACATTGCCATGGAATCGATGATGTTCCTACAACTGACGGACGACGAAATAGCCCGGCGGGTCGCATCCGAAATGATACGGGTTACGAGGCCGGGCGGAACCTTGTTGGTCTCCGACTGGAGGTATTCGAAGCCAGGGAGCGAGGAGTTCAAGGGGGTATCGCGGAAGAGAATCGCGGCGCTTTATCAGGTGGGGAAGCAGACGCGAGTGCGCGGGACGTTTCGGGGAGCACTTATCCCACCAGTTGGGCGGTTTCTTTCGAAGCATGTGCCTTCCGCCTATTTCGCGATTCACAAACTAATGCCACTCCTGACGGGTCAAGTGGTAACGGTCCTGGAAAAGTGCGGAGCTTCCGAGGAATCTGCTCGATGAACATCTGGATTTTCAATCACTATGCGGATCCCCCGGACGGGCAGTCCACGCGCAGCTACGACTTGAGCAAACAACTTGTTGACCAGGGGCATCAGGTCACGATATTCGCCGCAGGCTTCAGCCATTATAGCTTTAAGGAAGAGCGGATCCGCTCCGGTGAGGCGTGGCGCGAAGAGAACTGGAACGGTGCGCGATTCTTGTGGATCAAGACCATGCCCTACCGGGAGAATGACTGGCGCCGGGTCTGCAACATGATCAGCTACTCGTGGCGCGCGTTTTGGGTTGGAAGTCGGCGAAAGGAAAAGCCGGATGCGATTAGCGGAGTATCTGTGCACCCATTTGCGGCCCTGAGCGCTTGGGTGCTTTCCGTGGTGAAGGGCAGCCGGTTCTACATCGAACTAACGGACCTATGGCCAGAAGTTCTGATCGATTTCGGCATGTTGTCACCGCGCAGCCCCGTGACGTGGTGTTTGCGTGTGCTGGAGAAGTTCCTTTATCGCCGAGCCCAACGCATCATCATGATCTGGCCACGGACGGAAGAATATGTTCGAAGGCTGGGCGTCTCGCCAGCGAAGGTAGTCTGGATTCCTCACGTGGCCGAGCTCTCCCGCTATGAAACACTGAGACCTTACGATGGCGTGATTCGGAATAAGTTCACTGTGATGTACGTCGGAAGTTTCGTCAGCTTCATGGCCGTGGACGAAATTCTAAAAGCAGCGAAGGTGCTCCAGGAACGAGGGCGCGGTGAGGTGTGCTTTGTGCTAGTCGGCGGCGGGACAGACATGGAAAAGCTGAAAAGGCTTGCTGAAGACTTGAAACTATACAACGTGAAGTTCCCTGGACTGGTGCCAAAGAAGGATGTCGCACGAATCATGAGTGAAGCTGATGCTTTCGTCGTAAGTCTGAGAAAGGTCCCTCTCCTTAAATATGGCATCAGTTTAAACAAGATTTGTGATTATTTGGCGTCAGGACGTCCCACAATCCTTGCTGGAGAACCGGGCTACGATCCAATTCGAGAAGCACGGGCCGGTGTTTCGGTGCCGGCCGAAAATCCAGTCGCGTTAGCAGATGCAATCGAAGCCTTAATGGCACGTACCCCAGAGGAGCGCGTCCAGATGGGGCAAAATGGCCGGGAATATGTGGGACAAATGCATGCCTTGCCGATACTCGCGGAACGTTACGAAAGAACACTAAGGAGCACATTGCGAGAGGACGCGGGCAGGGGCAAGGCTGCGGAGGTCAGCGCGTGAAGCGCGTGTTTGATTTTCTGAGTTCGACGATTGGATTGATTGCGCTGGCGCCGGTGCTGGTGGCAATGGCAGTGGCGGTCAAGGTGGAGTCGGCTGGCCCGGTGTTTTATCGAGGGCTGCGCGTGGGGCGGTATGGGAAGTCATTTCGCATCTTCAAGTTTCGCACCATGGTGGAAGATGCTGAAAAACTTGGAGGGGCCTCGACGCCTGAAGACGATCCGCGCGTAACGCGGGTCGGGCGATTCTTAAGAAGGTACAAACTGGATGAACTACCACAGATCTTGAATGTGATCACAGGCGAGATGAGTCTAGTTGGGCCAAGACCGCAGGTCCCTTGGGCAGTGGAGCGGTACTCGGAAGAAGAGAGAGTCGTACTCGATGTGCGCCCTGGCATCACGGACTATGCCTCTGTGCGTTTTCGCGATGAAGGGGAAATTCTGCGAGGCAGCGCAAATCCGGACAAAGACTACTTTGAAAAAATCCACCCGGAAAAAATGCGGCTCAGTCTCGAGTATGTGCGGAAACAATCCCTTTGGCTGGATTGTCAGATTTTGTGGAAGACGCTGGGGGCGGTTGTTTTGCGACCCGCGCGGGCGGAATCCGACCACAAGATAGACGGCGGGCCCAGTTCAAGAACCCTCGCACAATAGTTGGTTCAATGCCCGCGAACGAAAACTAGGAGCGAGCTGATGAAGTCGTTTAAGACCGAGACAGAACTGGAAGTTGGCAAGTCGCTGGAAAACATCTTTGCCAATTGCCCAGACCGGATTGAGACGAAACTCGAGAATTTCCCGAAGTACGTGCGCCGGCAGCACTTGAAGCGCTTCCTTGCGATGTACGAGATCTTCAAGCTCATCCTGCCGGTCAAAGGATCCATTGTCGAGTGCGGTGTGTTTCGCGGATTCAGTGTGATGGCATGGGCAAAGCTGAGCACGATCCTTGAGCCGGAAAACTTGATGAGGCGGATCTATGGATTTGACAGTTTTGAGGGGTTTCCATCAGTCAGCGACGAAGACCAGGCCGGGGCGGGGGTAGCCGCCCCAGGCGATTTCCAAACTACAAGTTATGACGAGCTCTTAGAATTGATCCGAGTTTACGATCAAGATCGCTTTCTTGGTCATTTGCCAAAGGTTGAGTTGGTCCCTGGAGACGCGTCGAAAACCATTCCTGAGTTTGTCCAACGGAACACCCACCTATTGGTGAGCTTACTCTTCTTAGATTTTGACTTATACGAGCCTACCAAGGTGGCCCTTGAACAGATTGTTCCGAGGATGCCCAAAGGTGCCGTGCTAGCCTTCGATGAGCTGGACAATCCAATCTGGCCGGGGGAAACCAAAGCGCTCCTAGATAGTCTCGCCGTGAATCGCTTGAAGATTCGACGTCTCGAATGGGATCCATATATAGGTTACGCAATCCTTGAATAATCCAGGAGATCGAAAATCAGGTCCAGGTATTAGCCGATACACTATTTCTTGGCGTCCGAAAACTGGGGGCAGGGGTGGTGGAATGCAATCGAATAGCGATTGCGAAAATAGCGTCGAGGGCTTCTCCAGACGAATCCGTTTAAGAACGCTCAGACTGATTCATGAAGCCAAGAGTTCTCATATCGGTTCGGCGTTTTCCATGGTGGATTTGTTGGCGATCCTTTACACGCGGATTCTGCGAGTAGATCCCGCTCGCCCGGACTGGTTTGAACGGGATCGATTCATCCTTAGCAAAGGACATGCCTGTGCGCCCCTCTATGTCACTTTAGCCGAGCGAGGATTCTTCCCTCGGGAATGGCTGGACGACTTTTATCGAGACGGCTCACGGCTTCCCGGCCACGTCACGCATACGGGCATACCTGGAGTAGAAGTGTCTACGGGCTCGCTGGGGCATGGACTTCCAATCGCCTGTGGGATGGCGCTGACGGGCAAGCGCGACGGCAGTAAGTATCGCGTGTTCGCGATGCTGAGTGACGGGGAGTGTGATGAAGGCTCAACCTGGGAGGCGGTATTGTTTGCGGGGCATCACCGGCTAGACAACCTCATCGCGATCGTCGACTACAACAAGATTCAAAGTCTCGGGACTGTGAAAGAAGTGTTGGATCTTGAACCGTTCGCGGAGAAGTGGCGGGCATTTGGCTGGGGAGTCCGAGAAATCAATGGTCACAACATGGCGCAGATTGAGGAGACATTGACGAGAGTGCCGGCAGAGGCGAACAAACCTACCTGTGTCGTTGCCCATACGATAAAAGGCAAAGGTGTCAGCTTCATGGAGAACAATTTGCTTTGGCACTATCGCGCTCCTGACCAAGAGGAAATGGCCAAGGCATTGGTGGAGTTAGGAGCCGAGGAATGAGGGGAGCTTTCTTTCGTGCACTTCTCGAATTGGCCAAACAGGATGAACGTGTGCACCTGGTTGTGGGCGATCTCGGGTTCGGAGTGGTCGAAGAGTTCGCCCGGCGATTTCCGGCTAGATTTCTCAACGCGGGCGTGGCCGAGCAGAATATGACAGGAATCGCGGCCGGGATGGCGCTGAGTGGGAAGATTGTATTTACGTATTCGATTGCGAACTTCCCGATTCTGCGGTGCCTAGAGCAGGTGCGCAATGATGTGTGCTATCACAACGCCAACGTAAAGATCGTAGCAGTGGGAGGGGGGCTGGCCTACGGGGCGCTTGGCGCGACTCATCATGCGACGGAAGATCTAGCTATCCTGCGGTCCTTGCCCCGAATGGTCGTAGTGGCTCCCGGGGATCCCGTAGAAACAGAGGCCGCCACGCGAGCGGTGACAGCGCACGCGGGTCCGTGCTACCTGCGCTTGGGACGCGCGGGAGAGGCAAAGATTCATTCTACCCAGGTCGACTTCGTATTGGGAAAAGCGATTGAAATGCACGAAGGAAGAGACATAACGCTGATTTCCACGGGCGGAATGCTGGGAACTGCTATGCAGGTCACAGATATACTTTACAACGCAGGCGTGCAAACAAGGCTCCTGAGCATGCACACGGTGAAACCCCTTGACACCGCGGCAATTGAAAGCGCGGTCAGGGAAACCGGGGCGGTCTTCACGCTGGAAGAGCACAGCGTGGTTGGCGGTTTGGGCGGAGCGGTTGCGGAGTTCTTGGCCGAAAATTGGGAAACACCATTGACATTCAAGAGGTTTGGCTTGCCCTCGGAATTCTCTTCTTTCGTCGGCTCACAAGAATACATTCGAGGTCGCCATGGCCTCTCTGCGGAAGCGGTAGCCCTGGGCATCTGCGCGAAGCTGGAGAAAGTGCAGGCACTGGCGTCGATTGCTAAAGTTTGACGTGAGAAGAGTTCTCGCGGATTTTGTCTCAGCAAGCCAAGAAGGAGGACAAGGACTTGTCATATCGTGTGCCGTTCATCGATCCTCGCGAGCACTACCGCAGGATTAAGGGAGAGATAGACTTCGCGGTTACCGACACTCTTGCGAAGGGGGATTTGGTTCTACGACAGCAATTGAAGGATTTCGAACAGCACCTGGCGGACTTCGTCGGCGTCAAATATGCGGTCGGAGTGAACAGCTGCTATCACGCGCTGCACTTTTCCCTGCTTGCTGCGGGAGTTGGCCCCGGCGACGAAGTCATCACCGTAGGGCACACCTTTGTCGCCACGGTATCCGCAATCGTTCACGCAGGTGCCAAGCCCGTCCTCGTGGATGTCCGGGAAGATTACAACCTTGCCCCTGACAAGTTCGAGTCCGCGGTCACACCAAGGACGAAAGCGGTTATCCCAGTCCATCTGAATGGGCGTGTGTGCGAGATGGACCGAATTTCGGCGATCGCGGACAAACACGGAATTGCCATCATCGAGGACGCGGCCCAAGCCTTGGGCGCAACATTCCGGGGGAAGAGGGCAGGTTCATTTGGGTTGTCTGGCTGTTTCAGTTTCTATCCGTTTAAGTCCCTGGGCGGGTTGGGAGATGGTGGGGCAGTTACGACAAAGGATCCCCAAGTCGCTCGATTTGCGACCCTTGTTCGATTCAACGGTGAAGACCGACAGACCGGCGAGTTCCATCACCACGGTTACACGGCACTGCTGGATAACGTTCAGGCTGCCGTTCTGGATGTGAAACTGCGTTACCTGCCTAAGTGGATCGAACATCGCCGCCAAATCGCGACGCTGTATCGCCAGGGACTGGAGGGGATCGCAGGCCTTCGCCTGCCGCATTTCCAGGGTGACGAGTACGTCGATAGCTATCAGAACTACGTGATTCGAACCGAACAACGCACTGCGTTGCGCCAGCACCTGAAAGACCAAGGTGTGGAAACGTTGGTGCACTGGCCAAAGCCAATGTGGGAGCACAAGGACCTCGGTCTTGAGAACCCCGGACTTCCAGAAACTGAAAGCATTTGCAGGGAAGTCATTTCTCTGCCCATGAGTGCAGAAACGACACCAAAACACGTGGAAATTACCGTTGGCTGCATCCGTGACTTCTTCGCTTCACGTCCCGGGGCATTGAGGACTGCAGCCGCGGACTAAAAGTGAACACGCTCCTTGGTGTGGAGGCGGTTTCTGCACACGTTATCCTTCGGCTGCCTGATGTTTGCAGCGGCCGACCTGGAGAGAGGCGCGGCAACGCGCACCAAGGTGCTCGTACTCAATACCCCCGGCAATCCTTTGGGGAAAGTATTTTCCCGGCCAGCAGGAAACGTGCATCCAAATGGAACGACTTTCTATGGGATCGCAGTCCCAGTAGCCTCAGAACTCGGCCGATAATGTAAAGGACCGAGTCAAGAAGCGCGAACGCGCGTCCTTAGCGAATTTCCGACACAATAGACCGCTGCGCACGTAGCCGAACGTGCGAATTGCATTGGGGCGTGCAAGTCACAATATTATGACTCCTAAAATGTCATCGTTGCTTTTGCGATACAGGCTCTGGTTCGTCGCGGTGTTCCAGGGTTGCCTGATTATTTGCTCATTGATCGCTGCATGGTTGCTCCGTTTTGATTTCACTTTGGCCTACCGCAGCGTCCTATTAAGCGCGATTCCCATTCTTCTCGTGGCCCGGCTAGCGGCAGTGGCTTACTTTGGATTGCTTCGCGGCTGGTGGAGGTACACAGGATTCAGAGACGGAATCGACATTCTGAAAGCTGTAGCAACCGGTTCGCTTCTGTTCTGGGTTTTGATGCGCTTCGCGTTCCAAATCACAGCCTTCCCACGCACCATTTATGTCCTGGAAGCACTTCTCACGACAGGTTTGCTGGTTGGCGTGCGGCTGCTTTCCCGAACGTTTGCCGAGTCAGTGCGTGAAGACATTTCTCCGCTAAAGAGGGTGATCCTGATTGGCGCGGGCTCTGCCGCCCAAGCCATACTGCGCGAACTCCGGCGGCCGGGGAGTGGCTATGTCGCTGTCGGCTGCTTGGATGACGATCAGACCAAGCGGGGCATATGGATTGACAATGTCCGAGTGCTTGGTACCGTTGATCAACTCTCAGGAGTTCTCTTTACTGAACCCGCGGACGAAGTGCTTATTGCTGTACCGTCCGCGACAAGCGCCCAGATGCGCAGATTCGTTGAAAGCTGCAACCGCGGGAAAATAAGTTTCCGAACCGTCCCTGCATTGAAAGATATCATTGCAGGTCAGATTATCGTAAGTCAGCTTCGCGACGTGAGTCTCGAAGACCTGCTGGGGCGGGATCCGGTGCAAATCGACCTGGAGGCAGTCCGCAGGGAGATTACTGGACGCACGGTAGTCGTAACCGGAGCAGCTGGTTCGATTGGCTCCGAGCTTTGCCGCCAGATCCTTGATTACAGCCCGGCTCAGCTGGTCTGCCTCGATCAAAACGAGACGGGACTCTTTTTTCTGCGCTTGAGCCTGATGCAGCATAAGGATAGTACCCAGCTGGTGTTTCGCGTCGTTGATGTTTGCGATACGGAGCGCGTACGCGCACTGCTTTTCGAATTCATGCCAGAAATTATTTTCCACGCGGCGGCTTATAAGCACGTGCCCATGATGGAGTCCAACGTTCAAGAGGCAGTCAAAAACAATGTGCTCGGGCTCATGAGTTTGCTGGATCTGGCGGCCGAGGCAGCCTGCAAAAACTTCGTGTTGATTTCGTCCGACAAAGCCGTGAATCCAACCAACGTAATGGGCGCCACCAAGCGGATCTGCGAGCTGATCATATCGTCGCGACCAGTGAACGGCATGCGTTGCGTATCAGTGCGGTTCGGAAATGTCTTGGGTTCGAGCGGTAGTGTGATCCCAGTATTGAAGGAACAGCTTGGGAACCATCAGCCGCTGACCATCACGCACCCGGAAATCCGGCGCTTTTTCATGATCACTCCGGAGGCAGTGGCCTTGGTGTTGCAAGCATTTGCAATTGGCCACCACGGGGACATCCTGGTTTTGGATATGGGTGAGTCTGTCCGAATTCTCGATCTCGCGCGCAGCCTCATTCGGCTTTCCGGTAAGTCCGAGGAAGATGTGGAAATCCAGTTCACGGGACTGCGTGAGGGAGAAAAGCTCAACGAAGAACTTTTCTACAAATACGAAAATGTGATACCCACATCATGCGAAAAGATTAAGCGAACTAGCGGGGATTTGCGGAACTGGGCAGAGTTGTGCCGCCAACTGGACGAACTTCGTGCCTCAATGTCGATCGATGGTGCTGCCCCCATCCGGTCGAAAATAAAAGAAATTGTTTCTGAATATACTTTTCATGAGAACAAAGCGAAGCAGAATGGAGAAGAGTCGCTCGCTGGCCGTCACTTTCGAGCAGCGGCTGGTCACGAATAGCTCGTTCCCTAATCGGCGGCACTGCAGATTTGTCAGATTCTGGGGCTGATTTACTTGACCTTAAAATCTAGAGCGGGCCTGCCTACTCTGTCTTGGAATCATCGACTGACGGGGAAAACCAGCTGATCGCACTATTGCAAGTCGACAAAAGGAGACTCAAATGAAGGGTGTTGTGCTCGCAGGCGGGTCGGGGAGCCGACTCAGTCCACTCACGCGCGTGACTAATAAACATCTTCTCCCAATCTACGACAAGCCCATGATCTATTACCCGCTGCAGACGCTAGTTGAAGCCAGAATCCAAGACATCCTGATCGTGACTGGGGGCAGCAACGCGGGAGACTTTCTGCGGCTGCTGCGCAACGGGAAAGACTTCGGCCTGAGCCAACTCAGCTTTGCCTATCAGGAAGGCGAAGGAGGTATTGCAGACGCGTTGCGGCTGGCAGAACCCTTCGCGGCGGGCGAGAAGATCTGCGTGGTCCTGGGCGACAACATTCTGGAGAACAGCATACGGGGAGCGCGGGAAAAATTCGAACGGCAGCAGAACGGTGCGCTGATCCTATTGAAGGAAGTGCGGGACCCGGAGAGGTTCGGAGTGCCGGTTTTCGAAGGGAAGCGAATTGTGCGAATTGAGGAAAAGCCCAAAGTTCCAGGGTCGCCCTACGCGGTGATAGGCCTGTATTTCTACGATGGAACGGTGTTCGACCGCGTGCGGACGCTCAGGCCTTCGGGGCGCGGAGAGTTTGAAATCACGGACGTCAATAATTCATTTCTTTTCGAAGAGCAACTCAGTTATGACGTAATCGACGGCGGGTGGACGGACGCGGGAACGTTCGAATCGCTCTGGCGCGCCACGAAGATGATGCGCGAGAAAGTGCTGCTTGCGGAGGAACTGAAGTTGGCTGCAGCATCGGCGCGATAAGAGAAAGTTTTACTGCCTGCCGATCGACACGGCATAGGTTACCAATTTGACTGGCGTAAAAGAAGCGGCAGCGGTCATGATTCAGGGAGCAGCCCTATGAAGATTTTTGCCACCGGCGGCGCCGGATTTATTGGCTCCAACTTTATTCGATATGTCCTCAAAACCGGGAAGGATTTTTCCGTTGTCAACTATGACAAGCTCACTTACCCGGGGAATCTCTCAAATCTTGACTCAGTAGCGGACAATCCCAATTATGAATTTGTGAAAGGCGACATCTGTGATGCAGCCGCCGTCGAAACAGCAATGCGTGGTTGTGATGCTGTTATTCATTTCGCCGCAGAGTCCCACGTCGACAGAAGTATCTACGAGCCAGCCCCGGTAATTCAGACCAACGTCACGGGCAGTTTCATTCTGCTCGAAGTGGCACGTAAAATCCCCGTGTCTCGATTTGTGCATGTTTCCACTGACGAAGTGTACGGGGACATTCCGCCAGGGGCCTTCGCCGATGAAACTTTTCCTCTGCAGCCGAGCAGCCCGTACTCCGCGTCGAAGGCGGCCGCTGATCTCTTGGTTCGATCATACGTCCGCACTTACAAATTTCCAGCAGTGATCACACGGTCTTCGAACAACTACGGCCCTTACCAGTTCCCCGAGAAATTTGTGCCGCTCATGATCACAAATGCCCTCGGCGACAAGGCTCTCCCTGTTTATGGCGACGGCAGGCAGCAACGAGATTGGCTGCACGTCGAAGACAACTGCCGAGGAATTCTTTCAGTCTTGGAGAAGGGCAAAATCGGGGAGGTTTACAACATCGGCGGTCTAGATCTTGAGGAAAACCTAACGTTGGTCCGACGCATCCTGAATCTGACTGGGAAACCCGAGAGCTTAGTATCGTACGTGCAGGACCGCCCGGGTCACGACCGTCGTTATGCTCTGAACTGCAAGAAAATAGAGGCCGAGCTAGGCTGGCGCCCCGCCATCTCCATGGAAGATGGTCTCCGCCGGACAATTGACTGGTATAAGAGTAATTTGCGATGGGTTGATGGTGTTCGCAGTCGCGAATACCTGTCGTATTATGAAAAGTACTACGAAAATCGTGAGAGTTCTCTTCGTGCGATCGCCCGATCAGGATCAGTAGCTTCTGATTGATCTGTCCGACGGTTAGCTTTCGGACTTTGCTGCAAATGTACGAACAAACGAGCACCGCAGTCAATGCAACGAATCGAGACATCGCTTCCGGGCGTGTTTGAGCTGCGACCTGTCATCCATCGTGACACGCGCGGCTTCTTCCTCGAAACGTACCACAAAGCGAAGTTCGCCGGCCTTGGGATCAAGGATGCCTTCGTTCAAGACAACCATTCGCGTTCTGCAAAGGGTACCCTGCGCGGTCTTCACTACCAACTTCGTCACCCACAAGCAAAACTCTGCCGTGTCGTGGAAGGCGAGGCGCTGGACGTTGCAGTGGACATTCGGTTGGGCTCACCTACCTTCGGGAAATGGACAAGCGTGCTTCTCTCCGCGAAAGAACAAAATCAGGTTTATGTTCCGATTGGGTTCGCTCACGGGTTCGTAACCCTCACGGATATCGTGCATTTCTTATACAAATGCAGCGACTACTACGAACCGGAAGACGAGCACGGCATCGCCTGGAATGATTCAGACCTAAAAATATGCTGGGGTGTGAGCGCGCCGATTGTTTCCGAGAAGGACGTAAAGTTTCCCATGCTCGCTCAAGTCCCTGCCGAACTTCTCCCGGGGCATCCGGGGAAATGAAACCCGTAATCTTGCTGACCGGGAAGAACGGCCAAGTTGGCGCGGAACTTTTGCGTCTCCTGCCCCAAGTGGGCGAAGTAGTTGCGTTTGGCCACGATCAATTGGATCTTTCGAATCCTACTGACATTCGTCGGACAATACGAGAGGTTCGGCCGCAACTTATCGTCAATGCGGCCGCATATACCGCAGTCGACCAAGCGGAAACAGACGAAACGAAGGCGCAAGCCGTGAACGCGGAAGCCCCCGGATTGATGGCCGAGGAAGCAAAGCGAATCGGCGCCGCCCTGATTCACTACTCGACCGACTACGTATTCGACGGACTGAAGAGGACGCCTTATGAGGAGACGGACCTTCCCAACCCCATCAATTCTTACGGCAGGACAAAACTCGCGGGCGAGGAGGCAATCCGAAGGGAAGGAATACCTCACCTGTTATTTCGGACTGCCTGGGTGTATGCCACTCGCGGAAGAAATTTCCTCCTGGCGATTCTGCGCCGCGCTGCGGAGCAAGAAGAGCTAGAGATTGTTTGTGATCAAACCGGAGCTCCAACGTGGGCTTCGGATATCGCAGCGGCTACTACCAAGATACTAACAAGCGTTTACGGTCAGAGAGTTGCCGCACCTGCAGTTCGCGCGATCAGTGGTACGTACCACATGACTGCCGCAGGCGAAACGACTTGGTTCGATTTTGCAAAAGCGATCCTTGAAGAGGCCGCACAATCTTCGCCGGACGTGTCCTGGCTTGCTGCCGCCACCCGCGGACGCCCAGTGATCGCGCGCCGTGTTATCCCCGTAACAACCGCTGAATACGGATCGCCCGCGCGGCGCCCAGCCTACTCTATTCTATCGAATTCCCGATTGACACATACGTTTGGAATTGTATTGTCCGATTGGCGCACCCAGTTGCAGAATAGTTTTGCCAGTGTTCGTTAGAAAATTCCGTTCGCAAGCTTAGAGATGTTCAGGGACGATGCCTCCCAGCATCACCGATTTGAACTCCCCTCTTATCTTCCTTCGTGTCGCTGTATCTGCTTGTCAGCAAGAAGATCAAATCGATATGAGCCACCAACTCCACAATCTGGTGTGTCGCTCCGTCCTCTATAGAAACCCACGTAGTTTGTTGTGCCTCCTGGTTTTCGCCCTATTTATCTTGTCGGGTTGCGGGTTAAGGCAGGACACCTCGCTCATCGATAATGACCAAGCTGCCATACTGACTTCCATTCAAATCACCCCATCGGACATCGATCTTCCTCTTGGTCTTACACAACAATTTACTGCCACTGGATGGTTCAGCGACGGAAGCGCGCAGGATCTAACAAACCTTGTAACGTGGGTCTCCTCCTCACCGCATGTTGTGAAGATCAATTCCAATGGGCTTGCAGTGACCGCGGGTGCAGGGGCAAGCAACATAACAGCTGCTACCAGGTCAGCCACAGCGCATGCTTCTGTCACAATCAGACCTGCAACGCTCGAATCTGAGTTGCACGAACCTCTGCGTGAGCAATATATCTGGTCCGCAGCCGGAGAAAGCGGGACTGATGTTCGTTATTTTCGAGCAGTTTTCCACGCGCAGAACGTCCCCGCAAAAACAACTCTATATATTGCTGGCCCGAGAAGCATCGTTGCCTACCTAAATGGCAAACTTGTGGTCAACGTTCAGGCAAGCGCCACAGCACTGACCATGCCGCTCGTAGCCGTTGCTGACTTGTCTGCAACACTGCAACGGGGTAGGAATCTCCTGGCTGTGGCATGTTCCAACGGCGAAGATATGGTCGCAAAAATCGTCCCGGCTCTTCCCGGTGTGAACGTATCTCCAATTTTGATCAGCGGGTCTGACTGGAAAGCGACGACCGTCGGGGAGGTCGGCTGGGAATTACCTACTCACGAAGACGGCAACTGGGTGCCGGCAGAATCACTGGGCGGAATCGAAGCAGATGCAGAACGATTTAACGGTAAAAGAGATTCAGAGATGTATCGCTGGGCAGGCTATGACGGGATCTCTCCTTTCCTTGCAAGGAAGAAGAGTAGTGCATTGGCAGTGGAAAGAGCATCCGAAGGCGCCGGCCAGTTTTTCAACCTTCAAGCCCTGACGAAACCCGTTTTAAGAGAGGACTTCTCAGTTCGCATTCCGCAGTCGATTCACTCAGATAGCGACTATCCGTCATTTGTCCTGGACTTTGGTCGAGAAACGAATGGAAGGCTTGAAATCGAGTCTGATTCTCCGGACGTCGCGAAAATTCGCATCCGTTACGGAGAATCAATTGAGGAAACTCTCCTACAGCCTTATTACGGCGAGAATGAGCTAACTGTTCCACCTGGAGTCACGATGTACGGCCCCAAAGCTGGTTTTCGGTTTGCTCAAGTAAAATTCGTTTCGGGGCCGACAATTCTCAAGGTCAAAAAGCTGGGCGTCGACGAGATATATTATCCAGCCGGCTTTCGAGGCTTCTTCAACTCTTCTGATCCTATCCTAAATCGCATATGGGCGGTCGGAGCTCGTACTGCTCAGCTTACGATGCAAGAGGGAATCTGGGATGGTATCAAACGAGATCGTCTCAAGTGGAGCGGCGACTTCTACGTCTCGGGCAGGGTTATTCATTCTGTTTTTGGGGACCGGCTTCTCACTCAGAAAACTATCGACTTTTTGGGAAGCCAAAGTCTCGGACTAAAGGGTGACGTCAACAACATTCCTGGTTATTCCGCATTCTGGGTGATGGCTCTATCAGATTATTTTCGCCGCTCAGGGGATGCACCGTTTCTGATTAACCATAAAGCCGAGCTAATCGCAGTGCTCAACAGCATGAAGAATTCACTCGACACTCGCGGGCTAATTGTTTTTGATCCAAGCGTTTTCCCGTTCGTCGATTGGTCGCCAGACTTATTTACGGACACACCGGAAAGTCGAAAGGCTACCCAGTTCTCATTTTTTAAAGCCTTTATGGATGGCGCATGGTTATTGGATCAAATTGGGGATACATCAGAAGCGGCCACGGCGCGGAGCTGCGCAGATGTGGTCAAATCAGCCGCGCAATCAGTCCTATTAGACACCGCGTCGAACACGTTTGGATCTCGATGGCAAACCAACGCGATGGCGACATTCTCACGGATTACCACCCCTGATCAGGACGAAGCAATCTGGCAAAACGTATTGTCGAAGCCCCCTGGGAGTGAAGTTACGCCTTATTATAACTATTTTGTGACAACAGCCATGGCCCAGACTGGCCGGAGGAAACAAGCGCTCGATTGGGTTCGAGCGTATTGGGGTGGCATGCTAGAGGAAGGTGCGACCACTTTCTGGGAAGCTTATGACTTGAGTTGGCCAAAAGAAGATTTCCACGCTTTCTTAAAGGCTGACCGAACACAAGGCTACTACGTGAGCTTGTGTCATAGCTGGTCGAGTGGTCCTACTGCCTGGTTAATGGAACAAGTTTTAGGGATTCAATCCACGGCTGCCGGATTTAGCGAAGTATCGATCAGACCTGACCTCGTAGATTTGCAGTGGGTGCAGGGAAGTGAACCAACGCCGACTGGAGAAATTTCCGTTCAATACCACGCTAGGAATGGTCTGGAGGGAACAATAAACCTTCCGAGAGGCGTGCGGGCCTTCGTATCTTTCCCAGTTAACTCGGGACAAACTTCTGTCCTCATCAACGAAACCTCGGTTCGGGGCGTTCCGTCTGAATCTGGTTCTCGTCTCGTAGTTGTCTTGAGTCATGTGGGTACCTATCATTTTTGGACAGGATTGCGGGAGGAAGGAGTCCACTGACCCGAAGCAGTGGTGGACACGCACCCTGCGCATCTGTAACCTCGTCTTCGGAGAAAACTCACCGAGGTCTCCCGCTAGTACTTGAGTGTAACGGCTATGGACCATTGCAATCCCCCCGCCCATCGCTGTGGGTCAGTGAAGTGCATTCTAGTGCCTCCCGGTCTGCCTCGGGGGCGGCTTGCTCCGCGGCTGGCTCATCGAGGAGTCATCGGCCCGGCACACAACGGGACAACCGAAGTTGACTATGGGGTGCGCGAAGGGCAGATGCAAACCAGACGTCTACCGGCGAATGCGGGGAACAGGCTTAAGTGATGGGTGCTAAAACCGTGTACTACGACATAAGAAAAAGCAAGACGAATCAACAACATACGGTTTTCTGGATAAATTCCGGATCTGGCTATCTAGGTTCGAAACCTAGTCTCCCAGCCGATCTTCTAATTACCACGTAACTTATTTAATCAGCTTGCCCAACTACGGTCTACTCAGATGGGATCTTCATTCCCGGCGGCACGGGCATTTTGGCGCGGAAAAGGGCAACGATGCCGGCGACCGCGACCAGGGAGTTGAGTTCGAAGGCCAGCTTGTAGCTGTGATAGGTATCAAACAATTTTCCGCCCAGAAAGCCCGCAGGAGAGCAAAAAACGGCCGCGATGACCAGCAGCACTCCGCTCAGCCTTGGAAATGCCGCCGGTCCATAGTAATGCCCCGTGATGGTGTTCATGCAAATGAAACTCCAGCCGAAAGCAGTGCCATAAAGAATGGCCGCCGCGTAGGCGATCCAGAGCGCGTCCGGAGAAACCCGGATCGCCAGGAACGAACCGAGAAAATAACAACACAAACCGAGCATGAATGCGTAACGCGCGACCATGCGGTCCATGAGCCATCCGCCAATCAACCGGCCGAAAACCGCGCCCAGTGTGAATAGACCCATCGCCCAGGCGGCTTCCGCAGCGGGAATGCCCAGGCCCTTCAGATGCAGCAGCCAGTGGGCCGTGAAAAAGAAAAATGGGAATTGGCAAGCAACGGCGCCGACGAGAATCATCCAGTAGGAGAGAGTTCTGTAGGCCTGCCGAGGCTCCCAGGGAAATGTTGTGACTAGCCTACGTGCGCCTGGTGATCCCGCCGGCCCTGCAGCGCCCGGTCCGCCATCCACGGACTGGCCAAGGTCTTCCGGGCGCTCTTTGACGAACAGAAATGCAACGATCGCGGACAGAACGGAAATACCGGCGACCATCTCCCACGCTTGGCGCCAATTTCCCCCGTTCGCCGTAAGCATCCTATTGATCAGCGGCGAAACGAAGAAGCCCGCAAAACCCGATGCGGATAGCGTAACGGCCATCGCCCTTCCGCGATAGCGGCTGAACCACCGCGTGACCGCCGTTGCTGCAGGAATGATGGTTCCGAAACTGATTCCCGTTGCCGTGAGCACTCCGAATCCCACCCAGTAGTGCCAAGGTCGGGAAGCGATCAAGGAGAGCCATAGCGCGCCAGTAAGAATCAACATAGAACCGATGCCGAATGTTTTGCGTACGCCCCAGCGAACAATTGACGCCGCAACAAGGATCGAGGGAATACCCACGAAGATGTTTAAGATCGTAAATCCCATCCCGAACATGCTGCGGCTCATGGGGATTTCTTTCAACATGTAAGTGTTGATGACCGCGCCCCCGTACAAGGGAAATCCCATGTTCAGGAAATCAAGGAGCCAAAGAATGGAAACCAGCTTCCAGCCATAAAAGCCTCGCTCCGACGTCATATCTAGTTTGTCCGTCGCCCGGTCAGGGCATATAGCTGTAGCGTTACGGCAAAAAACAAAGAGCTTGGAGGATATCAGGTTCTTGAGAAATCAGAAAAAACCGGCATTTTGTCTGCTCGGAAAATGTTGCGTTTAGCCCGTTGCTCCCATGCTCGCCGCGCCAATTTCTGCTCGATAATTCTCCTGGCATACACTTCACCGAAATCGACTTTCAAGGCCAGCAGCCTGCGCTCCGGGCGGCGAAGGATGTTCTGCTGTTGTGTATCGAGGATCTCGAAATCATCCGCGAAAACAGGTGCCTGCGCATCGCGGATGCGGAAAGTCCCCGGCGATTACTCGAATGAATATCTTGTAAAGCTCTCGCGCTCGGCCCGAACATCATCTCCGCGCAGCTCGCGCAGCGCGTAGGTCACAAATTCGGCGGTAACTCTCTTGCGCCAGGTCATGTCGAAATCCGTGTTGTCCAGCGGCTTGGCGATTCGAGCCGCAAGTGCAGCCGCTTCAGTAATTGTCTCCAGATTCAAGGGGCGGCCTAGCAGCGATTTTGCCGCATCCGCGGCGGGCAGCGGACGACAGGCTGCCGCGCCAACCACAATGCGAGCGTCCTCGACAACGTTATCTCTGGAGAGGCGCGCCGCCGCCGCGACGGATAATACGGGAAAGTCGAACGAGCCGCGGCGCCGGAGTTTCCAGTAGGTGCTCTTCCATCCCTCGAAAGAATCCAGCAAGACTTTCGCCAGAATTTCATCCGGTCTGCGCTTGAGGTAGTCGATCCCGTCGTTGTTGTACAGATCGGAAAGAAGGACTTCGCGCTCTCCCGAGCGCGAGACAAGCCGGACTCTCGCCCCGAGGGCCATCAGC
>Ga0193733_1000098_pt1 | contig 31922 bp, 34 predicted proteins | sample U1s2metaG_FD_145076 | JGI IMG/M metagenome (GOLD analysis project Ga0193733, IMG submission 145076) | Soil microbial communities from a riparian zone of the East river system, Colorado, United States - U1s2 | ecosystem: Environmental > Terrestrial > Soil > Riparian zone | place: USA: East River...
CAAGTGTTTTCGAAATTAAAACATCTTGTGACGCCCAGCTGTCCATTCATGAATTTGCCGGAGACGAGGCGATCACGATTTGGTGAAGAACTCAACGCTGAGAAAATGAAGAAGGCAGTTTGGCTGAGGCCAGAAGCCGTCGCTCAGATTGAATTCCTCGAATGGACAGAGGGAGAGAGACCGGCGTCGGACTACACCCGTTCGTCGAGCACAACCCGGGAAGTTTCGGATCACGCATCCCTTTCATCCGCTCTCGGGCCGCGAGTTTGAAGCTCTGGCATGCAAAGAATACGGCGGTGAACAGAGAGTCTGTTTCCTCGACAAGAAAGGCCGCCAGTTTGAGATTCCACTGAGCTGGACTGATCTGGCTGCGGAAGATCCCATCACCATCTTGGCTTCCGGAAAAAGTTGGTTCCGTGCGGCAGACCTACTTGAATTGGCACGCTTAATTGAAGGGATGCGGCAATGACATGTAAAGTTGATTTCGTCCCTACTGTTAAAGAAATTATGCCGCGCCAATCGTTGGCAATTACCTGGCCTTCGCGCATATTTGATATATATAGTGCTGGCGGGACGCACAAAAGCCTTGACGGATCCTCGAATATGTACATAATTACATTTACGTACAAAACCAGACGTTCCGGAGACTTGCTCAATGCCCAGCAAGGCGGCCAAAAAGTCCAAGCGAGATGCCCTCAAGCGGCACGGCACGCTGAATCCACATCCGAACGCGGTGACAGATCCCCTGTTCCAAACTGGCGATTTCTTCGATCGCGACGACCTCGTGCAGGTCAAGTACGAGATGCTTCGGCGCGTCACAGTCGACAAGCAGTCAGTCACTCAGTCCGCTACAGCATTCGGCTTCTCCCGCCCTACCTTCTATCAAGCGGAAACCGACTTTCAGCGAGATGGCCTCTTCGGGTTATTGCCCGAGAAGCGAGGGCCGCGGCAAGGCCACAAACTCACATCGGAGGTTCTGGACTTCGCTATGCAATTCCGGACAAGCGATCCTTCGCTGCGTCCTCTGGACTTGGCTGCTGCCATCCAGGAACGGTTCGCTATAAATGTTCATCCACGGAGTATCGAACGCGCACTAAGACGACAGGAAAAAAAACGTCGCTGAATCCAGCCGCTGGCGCACGCAAGACAGCAGAGCCGGAAACACTGACCCCCGCCTACGAAGATCTGCGGCGACAGGCCGCAGAGTGTTCGAATTCTGGCGGCTTGGGCCTGGCCATTTTTCTTGACCAGGGAATGGTGGCATGGATACTGGCATGCTCCTGGGTGGCCTCCACCAATCCAGACAACTCGCGCCGGTGTCCGACCACTGCCGCACCTTTGCTGGATGAGCTTCGCGGGGAAATCGTCTTGGTACTGACAGCAATGGCCCTCACGCAGGCGCCGGAGGTTTATCCATGATCCTCGAAACCAGCCAGAAGGTAACTGCGAGCCAACTCCAACGCAGTGCCTTCCTTTACATCCGTCAATCTACTGCTCGCCAAGTGCTGGAGCATACCGAGAGTACTGCCCGTCAATATGCACTACGGAAACGCGCCGTCGCTCTCGGCTGGAAGGATGACCAAGTCATGGTGATAGACAGTGACCTGGGTCAATCGGGTGCGTCCGCTGCAGACCGTGAAGGTTTTCAAAAGCTCATGATGGAAGTGAGCATGGGTAGAGCCGGCATCGTTCTCGGGCTTGAAGTCTCGCGCCTGGCTCGAAACTCAACCGACTGGCATCGACTGCTAGAGATTTGTGCCATTACTAATACGCTCATCCTGGACGAGGACGGTATCTATCATCCTGCAGAGTTCAATGATCGCCTCCTGCTGGGACTGAAGGGCACCATGAGTGAAGCGGAACTGCACCTGATCCGCGCCCGGATGCGTGGCGGACTCCTGAATAAAGCCAAGCGCGGCGAACTGGCCACTCCGTTGCCGTTTGGGTTTGCATACGATGACGAGGGCCGGGTTGTGCTTGATCCCGACCAGCAAATCCAGCAAGCAATCCGATCCGTATTCGACGCGTTCCGCCGGGTCGGCTCAGCGTTTGGAGTGGCGAAGGAGTTTCGCGAACAAGGCTGGCAGTTTCCTCGATTGATTCGACCGCCCGGAGGTCCTGCCGAAGTCAGCTGGGGCGATCTGGAGCACAACAGAGTTACACGTATTCTTCGCAACCCTCGGTACACCGGCGCTTTCTTCTACGGGCGTACGCGCTTTCAGAAGAAACTCGAAGGAGGGGGCCGCAGTCGAGACTTGCCCCGACAGGAATGGCACACGTTGATTCTCGATGCACACCCGGGCTATATCACTTGGCGGGACTATGAGGAGAATCTCTGCCGTCTGCAACAAAACGCGCAAACTCGCGGACTCGAGAAGCGAAGTGCAGTACGAGAAGGTCCTTCGCTGCTACAAGGCCTGGCAATCTGTGGAGTATGCGGCAGCCGCATGACCGTCGGTTATCGGCAGCGCAAAGCGGGGCTTGCTCCGTTCTACATCTGCCAGGGGCCTCGCGAGGTGGATCGGATTGATAAGGGTTACTGTCAACGAGTCTCCGGGTACAGCCTCGACAAAGCAATCGGAGCGCTGTTAGTTGAGACGGTGACTCCTCTGGCACTGGAAGTCGCTCTCAGCGTTCAGCAGGAGCTACAGTCACGCTGGGATGAAGCCGATCGACTTCGCCGTCTTCAAGTGGATCGGGCTCACTACGAATCTGAACTGGCCCGCCGCCGTTTTCTCCGTGTCGATCCCGATAATCGACTCGTAGCTGCCTCGTTGGAAGCAGAATGGAACTCGAAGCTACGGGCACTCTCCGAAGCTGAGCAGAATTACGAGCGCCAGCAGCAAGCAGATAAACTCAAGGTTAGCGCCGTGCAGCGAGAGCAAGTGCTGGCCCTAGCCACGAACTTCCCGCAGCTGTGGAACGATGCCGGCACTGCCGACCGCGAACGCAAGCGAATGGTTCGTCTCCTCATCGAAGACATCACTATACGAAAAGGCGAGCAGATCCAGCTTGACGTTCGCTTCCGCGGGGGCATATCGAAAACGTTGATGTTGCCTCGGCCGCTGAGTTATTGCGAGAGCCACAAACAAAATCCGGCCATGGTAGCCGAAATGGACCGTCTCTTGAACGACTACAACTACGCAGAAGTGGCTCGAATTCTCAACAAGAACGGGTTCAAAACAGGCGACGGCTTGACGCTGACTTCGCCAACCGTCGGCTACATTCGAACGGCCTATGGACTCAAGAGCCGCTTCGATCGGCTTCGTGAACGAGGCATGCTTACCGCCTTTGAGATTGCACGACGGTGCGGCGTTTCAACAAACACAATTTCAGATTGGCGACGAAAGCATCGAATCCGTGCGCATGCAATTAACGATCGCAACCAATTTCTCTTTGAAGATCCCGGACCCAATCCGCCCAGGAAGCACGCTCGAAGTGTTGCGGGTAATCACTATTCATCTTAAGAACGGAGTGTCTCATGAAAGCACATCGAAAAATCATCGTTCACATTGCGACGAGCGCTGATGGTTACATCGCTCGACCGGACGGCACCATCGACTGGCTGACGAATCGTCCGGCGCCGAAAGGTTTTTACGGTTTGCCAAAATTCATGCGCACGGTCGACGCGAAGATTCTCGGTCGAAAGACATTCGACCTGAGTGTCAAGATGGGAGCGAACTTCCGCGCAAATGACGTGCACTACGTGTTCTCGCGGCAGCCGCCACCTCCATCGGTCCCCGTCGGTGTCCGTTTCGTAACGCAGCCGATAGCTGCATTCGCGAAACAGATGCACGCTCAACCCGGAAAGAATATGTGGATGATGGGCGGCGGCGAGCTCATTGGTTCCTTCCTCGATGAAGGGGCAATCGATGAGTTCATCATCAGCTTCATCCCGTTGTTCATCGGCGAAGGCATACCGTTGATATCGCCTCGACATCGGCAGGTGCCGCTTCGCTTGCTGTCTGCGCAACGATTCTCGGACGGCGTTGTCCAACTGCGCTATGAGATCGCGAGGTGACCAATTCACCTTTCGTCTTTGGGCTGTACAGTCAATGGAGAGGTGCAGTATGAAGCGTAATTCGAGAGGCTGCGACATTCGAAGTTTGTGGGATTGCATGAGGACAAGAATCCTCGAAGCGTGGTCAAGGAGGATACTGGGGAAGGCTAAATACCGAACATTTCGCGGCGCGGGTCAACACTGGAGGATGCCGTTTGCGTTTCCTAGAACCCCGTTTCTGGACCATGGACCATTTGTCTGTCTAGCCGACCTACCTCCAATGGGAATTACTACGAAGGCACCACAGTGGCTGCCCGGGCCGTGAGCGCTCGACCCGTCAGACCCGGCTCCGTTCTAACGGTAACCGCTTGAGGGGGCCTCGGCTTCCGAGGCCCTCTTCTTGCTGTGTTACCAAATGTGCTTACGCGATTCGCTTACCATGTCCGAGCCATCTTCCATACACTACTAGCGTAACTGAATATTGTGTCTGCTTCCTGCTCATTAGTGTCGAAGGCTATGTCCGCCGCTCTCGCTTTGCCGTTCTGATGCACAAAGAAATGTACCCAGCAACATGGAATTAGGTACTCCTTCGTCAAAGTTTTGATATCAGCGACATCAAAATGAAGATCCCGTTTCCCGCTTTCGGAAGCAAATGTCACCGATGTCTTCTGCAGTGTGAGTTGCCCCCGACAATGCTTGATGCAAGGGGCCGCCTTTACGCTAAGAACCAAAGCTGCTGGATCTGAGTTACTGAGCGATGCGCGAGCACCCTGTCAACAGCGGTTTCCGGTAATTGCTTGACTGTGGCGTTGGAGTTTTCCGGTGGTGCGTAGGTATTGTCGTGACCAGAGTTCGTCGATACCTGGCTATTGAGGTCAGACGACTGGGCGCGCTTATCAGTCGTGTAGACAAGGTTCACGATGCCATCCGTGCTCAATTCGAGACTGACTTCGTCACCGGACGGCAGATCGGTCAGCTCGAACTTCGTTTCGCTGGCCGTCTTGCCTGGCACGGCCTTCCATCCCATCTTTTCAGCTATGAACCGAGTCAAGTCTCGATACGCAGCCGCCGCGCCTTCCTGCGTTTCATATTTCGCTCTACAAACATACATAGGCAGCGTAATGCTTTGTCCGTCCACTTTCATCGAATTTAGGCCCACGACGTCACAGTCGTCAGCACCCGGGAGAATGACTGTAGGAATCCAAAATGAGGTGTCATTTCCCAGAGGCGTGAATAGAATCGATTTCATAGGGCGGCTCTCTTTTGCCGCGGCTGCAACTTGGTTGAGAGATTGAACGAATCCTTCTGGGTACTGCTCCGCGCCTCCCCATTTCGCCGAGAAATCAAAGTCCAGTGGGAGCTTCTGTCCCTTTTCGATTGTGACTATCTTATTTATGCGATGGTTCTTATCCTCGGGTAGAATGACACTGAGTTCATAGCGCCCTGCGCGCAAATTCACCAGATAGCGCCCCTTTTTGTCCGTTTTTACAACAAGGTAGACCTGCAGCGTTGATGGCGGTGCGTCATAGCTCACGACGCCAACGAGCCTTGGGGTGATAATGGGAACGATGAAGCTGTTGTTCAATGTGTAGGGCGGTCCAATCACAACGATCTCAGCTCTTCTGACAGGCTGTCCGTGTGACCGAACTATGCCCTCGGCGACTCCACGGCCAGGCTTCGATGTCTTACCAGCAGCAGCGGAAGTTGCAACCATCCAGATGAGCGCCAGGCAACAGAGTCGGCGGAGAGACGAAGTATCAAAAAAGGCTTGTGCCGCAGTTTCTGCGTTCGTGTATTTTGCGATCGGCATACCCGGCTCCTCCGCGCAATTTGTGGAACTCGCTCGTCTGGTTTTTACGGCCGAACTACAGTGGTTTGGCCCTCGTTTATGCTGATCTCGGTTTTTCTGTCCCCCCATTGCAACTCAGCTATGTACGCGCCCGGAGCGACGTCATACGTGCAAGTGGAGCCAACAGCACAGTGCCATGTCCATTGGTCAGCCAAGTCAGGGTAGACCGGGCGTGCTTTTCTGTGGAGCGTAAGGTATTCAGATTTTTGCGGTCCAAACTGCCTCGTAACCGAATTATTCGCGATAAACCCTGAGAAGGAAACGTGACCCACCGCTGGTGTAGCTGAGACTTCGCTGTCTGTCTCCCCTACTGCTATCTTCAGGGGCATGAACTGATCAGAATTCGGCTGCCTGAGAGTGTAGTCTCCGGGAAGAACGCTGAACTTGTAGATGCCACCGGGATCGCACCCGCCGCCGCCAACCATCTGGCCGTCGGCTCGATAGAGATAGAAGCCCACTCGCTGCACTCCGGCCCAGTGAACAACCACGTCTACCTTTTTGGGTTTCAAGTCATTGTTAGGCTTGCTCGGAATTGCCGAACCACGTACAGCCTGTGATGAAGGCTGCTGGCCGCAGCCAGATTGCACCGCAGATGTCGGGGCGGGCATGGGCCACATCGCCGCAACACCCCTCGGAGGCCCAAAAAACGGGATGTATGAACCATCGCTATACTTGTTGCAGGTCATTGAAGCTCTGTCGATAGCGGCATTCTGAGCCGCCGCCCTTTCATAGGAGGGGCAAGGCGGAGGATCGTCCCCAGGGTTGTGCGCTTTCGGGCAAGTGCGCAGGATAGCCGCCACGTTCTCGAACCGACAAACCATCGTCAACGCGATGGCATTGCATCTGCGCATGGCTTCGACGGCGTCCGGGTTGATTCCCGGTATGTTGGACAGGTCCATCGCATTTGCGGCGTCACCTGCCTGGAGTCCCTTCACGATCTGAGTAGCTCTGCTCGCATCTTTGGCGCTGGCGGTTTTGACGGCGAGTTGAATGACTTGGGGCCTGTCTTTGTACTGTTCTAGAAGCCATCGTGATTGCAGATCACTAAACGTTTTGATCTGTGCCAGCAAACCAGCCTGAGACGCTGTCCGACGCAGTTGCATCGACGCAGCCTTTGCCAGGAGGTACGTTTGGGCTTCCGCAATCCGCACTTTGACGGCAACCAGATCCGCGTTTTGCCTAGCGAGTGCAACAAGCTGAGCTGTTTTGACCAATAGATCGATAAAAGTGTTAGCGAAACGGATTCGGAAGTCCTCCTCGCCAATCACGTCTAGGACCAGTTTCAGCTGCCCCGAAATCGCCAACCATGCGTCACCATCAAGAGCGTCCTTGCTCGTATCTATGGCACCTTCCAGCTTTTGTAACGCGCCAAGCAACTTGGCTACAGCCTCCCTTGGACTTTGTCCAAACTCTGATTCCGGTCCCGCGCCAGCAACGGCTGCCGCTAGCGATACGTAGACCTCTCCAGCGATGTGTCTCATTTCTGCGTTGTTTTCTGAAATTAGCTTCGAGAGTTCCTGCAACTCTTGCTGATTACGTGCTATTCCGATGGCCAGCGGACTATCTTCTTTCTTGGTGTCTGGTTGGGGGCAGGCGGAACCTGGAACCAAAAGGAGGACCAGAGCAATCAATAGTGAGCGCATTGTATCTGAGTCCTCCTTACGCGGAAAGCCAGCAATCACGATCCTCTCTAGCGGGTGCCGAAATAGAACGAGTCCTGTTTCGCTGGACGAGCTCTTTGCTGGCCGATAGCTGTTGCCGCGGATTCTAGCACACAACCGATGCCTATCTGGTTACACCTGCTAGGGGAACATCAGCCAGCCCAAGACAAGGAAGGGTCTTTGTCCTGGCGAATGAGTGTGTCGAAGCGCAGGCTGGTTGTTCCAGGAAATGGCGTGTTTCGTCTCAAATTGAAGTTAGCTCAGCCGGTGTAGAATCGCAGCATAATGGCTGACATTCGGATTGGGACCTCGTCGTTCACAGCCACAGGATGGCAGGGATCGTTCTACCCGAAGGGTTTGCGACCCGCAGACTACCTCAGCTACTACGCCCAGCAATTTGACACGGTGGAGATTGACTCGACTTTCTATGCAACTCCGAATGTGAGCGTGGTGCGCTCCTGGAATGCCAAAACCCCGGAAGGATTTCTTTTTGCAGCCAAGGTACCACAGGAGATTACACACAAGAGGGTTCTCAAAGATTGCGATGAGGAATTCAGAGTCTTTCTAACGACAATGGAGGCTCTAGGCGAAAAGCTCGGGCCCTTGTTGTTTCAATTCGGCAAGTTCGACAAATACGCGTTCAAGTCTCTGGACGATTTTCTCGCCAGGCTAGTTCCGTTTCTGAAATGGCTTCCGAAGGAGCACAAGTTTGCCGTCGAGATTCGCAACAAGGACTGGCTGGTTCCTAAACTCGCGGATGTGTTGCGAGAGCACAGCGTGGCTCTCACGCTGATTGACCAAGGCTGGATGCCGCGGCCCTGGGAGATGAAGGACAAATTCGATCTAATTACGTCTGACTTCACTTACGTTCGCTGGTTGGGGGACCGGAAAGGGATCGAGGAAAAAACGACAACTTGGGACAGGGTGATTGTAGATCGCCAAGGTGATCTTTCTGAGTGGGTCAGTATTCTCAAGAAGATCCAAGAGCGGCGCATCATGATTCTGGCTTTTGCCAATAACCACTACGCGGGGTTCGGTCCTGGGACCGTTGATCTCTTCCGCAGACTCTGGGGCATGGAAGCACGGCCGGCGGTTCATCCTCCGCGGCGAACAGGGCAGCAACCTTTGCTCTTCGACTAGAAATTGAGAAAAGAATGCCGATTCAAAAGTGTCCACTCTGCCTTGAAACAAAGAACGTGGTGTCGAGCCATCTGATTCCGGCGAAAGTGTATGAGTATCTCCATGCACCCGGCACCCATCCCATTTCAATTTCGAGCAAGGTCGTCCTGGCGACGGACCGCCAGCTTCAGGCTTATCTCCTTTGCTTGGAGTGTGAGGACCGATTGAACAAAGGCGGTGAGATGTGGCTTTTGCCGTTATTCGCAACATACGAGGGTTCATTCCCTTTTTACGACCTACTTACGAAGGTTGCGCCCGAGGCTAGCTTCGAGGAAGGAGCCGCGTATCTTGTCTCTAAGAATCCGGCAATTCAGGTGGACAAGCTAGTCCATTTCGGGATGGGCATGTTTTTCAAAGCCGCCGCGCATTCGTGGGAACGAGACAAGAAAGAACCAATGATCGAGTTGGGACCTTATCTTGAGAGCGTGCGGGCGTTCCTCATGGGTGAGACCGAATTCCCGCAACACATGACGCTCAATGTCGGAGTTTTGCCGCCGCCCGTCAAGGCCATCTCGTGTTCCTATCCCTATCGCGGCTCGAACACGGCTTGCCATAACTATCTGTTTTACATCTCCGGGATAGAATTCGCCCTCGGGGTGGGAAAACAAATTGACTTGGTAGCGCGCCAAGCTTGTTTCGCTTCGAATCCATTGCATCCGATCATCGTTACGGACTACTCGGAAGATATTCGGGGGAACTTCAACCGGGTCTGGAAAAAAGCCAAGAAGGCAAAGAACCTGGGCAAGCATATGAAGAATCTCAAAGCGGGGGAATTGCTTGTCGCTCGCGTTGGAGCCCGCTTAGTCGTGATGCATAATACGGTCAGGAGATTAGAGCTAGACCCTCTGAATTTTGCCGAAGAAGAAAGATCCCGCCGCCGTCAAGCTTGGACGGAAGGGTGGGAAGCAGATCGCCAAGCGAGGGCCTGAATACTTCAGGCAGTTGCAAGCTCGACGAAAGAAGCGCAAGGGCGGTCGGCCTCCCAAGTCCAAGAAATCACTCTGACAAGTTCATTGTAAAACAACGAGCGCTCGTTGTATTATTGTACACAGTGCGGAGGGCTATATGATAAGTGGCGACCGCCTACGTGCCATGCGCGAGGAGAAAAAGCTATCCCAAGGGGACATTGAACAGCGGACTGGCTTGCTTCGATGCTACATTTCTCGCGTTGAGAACGGTCATACCGTTTCCGGCCATCGAGACCTTGGAAAAGATGGCTCGGGCGCTCGAAATCCCTCTCTATCAACTGTTCTACGACGGCGAGAAGCCGCCGCCGATTCCGAATCTTCCCAAGCGGAAGTCGTCTGACGACATCGCCTGGGGCAGTTTCGGCAAGGATGCACGCTTCCTCAACAAGCTTCGCCGCCTGCTGAGTAAGACTGAGGAAGCAGTGGGAAGCTTCTTTTACACATGGCCCAGAAAATGGCTCGACCAAGGAATGGTCGAGCCGCAAGCAACTAAAGCTGGATCGCCGGGTTGGATGCGGATAGCCGTTAGAATTGGTCAGAAAGGACTGAAGCCACACCGAAGTGGGGCTGCAAGGGGTGACACGATGGACTTGCGCTGCTCGAATTGCAACAGCACTGATCTAAAGAAAGTCTCTCTAGCTCACGAGGAAGGGCTCTTCCGAAGTGAAGGCAGGATGCGGCTGCGTGCTGTCATGGTGGGCGGCGGAGGGCCGGATCTGGTTGTCGGCAAGGCGACAACTCGTGGGACTCATCAGTCTGCCCTTTCCAAGAAGCTGGCACCACCTGTGAAATGGTCGTATCTGAAGGTCATCGGATTGTCCGTTCTGGTGTTTCTCAGTGCGGGCTGGCTCGTGTTTTACGTCAACACCGTCACGACGAATGCGACGACCGTGTCGTCTGCTCCGTTGACTCTCTTCGCTCTAATTTACGGCGCAATCTTCGCTCTGCTTCTGTTTCTTGTCTGGAGACACAATCATTCCAGTTACCAGACGCAATACGCTCGGTGGGACAAGTCCTTCATCTGCGAGCGGTGTGGGACGGTCAGCCAACAAGCCCTCCATTAAACCCTTAAGTGGCCTATGCTTCGACCAACTGGTGCGGAGCCTTGCCTCGGATAATCACTACGCAGGAGGTGGGCCGGAAATTCTTGATCTCTTGAGCAAGCGATGGGGTCCCGATGGATTGCCGGCAGCGGGGGAAGGCAGCCTTCGATGTTCGATTTGTGAATCCGTGCGAACTGAGCGCAAAAGACTACAGAAACAAAAAGCAGCCAGTTCAAAAATCGGTCGCTTTTCTGTGTTCGCGAATGTTGTCGTAGCTCACAGCCAAATGCTGCCCGACCTTCATGTCGGGCGTGAACACGATCGGTTGGCTGTCGAGCCAGCCGAAGACCATCTTGTTTAGTTCATCGCAATAGTCTACGCGCAACCACATCCACTCTGCCTCGCCGGTCTTTTCATCTTTAATCTCGAATTTTACGTGGTCGCCTGGCTCAAGTTTCACTGTTCTGTCTCCAGTGCCAGATTTTAGCACGCGGATGTCAGGTAGTTTTTCGCTCACGCGTTTGCATGTTGGCATGATTCAGCCTCCCGCGCCACAGCGTCTTTGCCTCGGATAAAGTCTGCGGCCTTCTGGGCCTGCAACGCGGCGGAAACGATCAATCGCGAGTCAGACTTGAGCCGTGCAATCCACGTCTTGAGATAGGTTGCTGAGTTTTCAAGAGTCTTCTGCTCGATTCCCGCGATGCCGCAGAGCATGGCGGCGCTCATCTCGGCGATGAGTTCCTCTTTCGAGTAGGATTCCGAGCCAAAAGAAACCGGGTTGTCGAAATTCTCTCGGTGCAAGCGCTTCTCGTGTCCCGTGCTGTGGGCTAGTTCGTGAAATTTTGTGGCGTAATATTCTTCCGAAGAGTAAAAGAGACCGCGTGCCGGCATACCGACCACATCGCTGCTTGATGAGTACCATGCTTTGTCGGATTGCTCGAACGCTGGGGGGTTCGGCATGTTCGCCACAATTTCCTCGCACGTCTCAATGGGGTTGTCGGTCCGTGTCTCTTGTAGGAGTGAAGCTGGGATGTCGATGCCTTCCGTCTGCGAGAAATTGAAGACGCTGTAATAACGGAGCAGAAAACGCCGCGAGGTCTCCTTCGTGCCGTCTTGCGAGGTCGTCTCTGCGCCTTCACCAACATTCCAGAAGATGACGGGCGAAGACTTCTCGCCCTTGCGGATTCTCCCGCCCAACTTTGTTGCCTGATTGAAAGTAAGCCAGAATCGTGATGGGAACCCCTGCGAGGTAAGAGTAAAGACGTTGAGTCCGCGATACTCTTTTTGTGTGACCAAATTTGCGGGAGTTTGGCAGGTCCAGGGCTTGCGCCAAGGAGCCACGCCGGATTCAAGTTGCTTGATGATTTTCTCAGTGATGATTTCATAGACGCTTGGCATTTGGTTCGCTCCAGTTTTGATTTGCTGTTTTCTGGGCCTTTCAGGGCATAAAAAACAACATGCTTTACTGGAGGCGAGTCCTGGCCGTGGTTCGCGGCTGTCAAGCCCCGAAGCGCATTTCCGCGGAGCCTAGAGGGGCGCGGAAGCGAGTACGGTGGGGTGTACCGAGCGGAGCTGCACAAGCGGGCTTTACAGTGGGAGCGGACTGCGGCCTATCTTTCCCCGAGTAAAGCGTGTGAGGGCTAAGCAACTCCCTGTGCGTAGGCGCAGTAATTCCGCAGGAAGGGTTACACCGAAGAAACAACCATTCTGCATTGAATCGACTGAAGGGGCTTACTGGATTTCCTTGCTCTTTTATCTTGGGTCGGATAGTAAATGATAAAGGACGTTATCACACGCTTATGGACTTCAAGATGCCATGTATATTTCCGGATACCGAGTTTCGGGCCTTTGGCATCGCCGCTGGCCGTTTCTTTCCGGCGCTGCTCAGCGACGAAGTCCTGTACGACCCTCTGGAAAAGCGGCGGCACTTCGACTGGTCGTGGCAGGCCGTGCGCTACCGCTATCGCGGCTGCGCCGAATGCAGCGAGGAATTCAAGGCGCTGCTCGACGATGCGAGCCAGGCTTTTGTGTCGGGCATGGGCGATGAGGAGCTGACGTACAGGCTGGAGCGCTGCATCTACGCGTTCTTCATGAGCGCGCTCTCGGTGTTCGACAGTTTCGCGCTCAGCGTGTATTTCCTGGGCGATGCCATTAAGCCCGGAGCGTTTCCCGACGTGGTGAATCCACGGAAGATCACGCGCACAACCACGCACAAGGCCATGAGCGCGGCATTTCCGCAAGACGCCATCACGGTCCTGCTGGGCGGCCTGTCGCAGGACGCGCGGTTTGCGAGCATCGACGTCATCCGCAATCTGCTGGCGCACCGCATCAGCGGCAGGCGCAGCGTCCGCTCGTCCAGCACGCGTCACGAGGACGGCACATACACAACGGACTTCCACGAGGAGACGTGGCATATTCCCGGTGCCCCAGGAAAGCTTGCCTTCGACAGAGAGCTGCTTGAGCGTCATCTGGCCGACATCACTGCTCTGCTGTCTTCGCTCGCCACCGCGGCGCGGACGTTCGCCGAAGCGCACCAGCCCGCGAAGGCAAGCCCATGATCACAGCGCTCGTACCTCCTAATGCGCCCGAGAATCTTGCCCTGCAGGACGGCAGCGCCCCTGCCCTCTTTCTTAAAGAGACGAGGGCGAGCACTTCTTCGATTTGTTCACATCGAACATCCAGAACGGAAACACCGCGGGCTTACTTCAAGGCCGCATGCCGGTTCTCGGAATTCTGCGGGGAGCGCTGCGTGAGGCGCCGTGCGTGCCGAAGCTCAAAGCCTATCTCGACGCACACATCGCGGCGGCGGGCATCGCGGACGATAAGGATGGGCCGTTGTTTCACACCACGGGACGTTTCACCGGCAGACCGCACCGCATTACGCAGCAGGACGGCTACCGGATGATTCAGCGGCGCGCGTGGCAGGCATCAAAACGCGCATCGGCTATCATTCGATGCGCGCAACCGGCATCACCGATTACCTCAAGAGCGACCGCACGCTGGAGCACGCGCAAACCACGGCCGCCCACTCCTCCCCTCGCACCATCAAGCTCTACGACCAGCGCAAGGACGAGACGGCGCTCGACGAGTATGAGAAAGTGAGGAATAAGTTCACTGGGGGGAGATATATCGATTGCCTTGGACCGGGAGGCAGGATGTAGTCTGATTCAACGCGGAGAGTGTACCAATGGCACGTCAATTTCAAAAGCGCGATATCTCCCCTATTCTTGCTGCGGCGGAGCTGTGGATCAGGACGTGCCTTATCGAAGACCACTCGGTTTTCTTACAGGATTCCCGGTGGACTGCCGCGCTAGCGGATGATGTGCATGGAGCCTTCGTGGAGCACCCCGACTTTGGGGGAGACGACTTCATGACGAAGCTGAAGGGGCAAATGAAGAGGGGCTCTCCTGCCGCACAACAGCTGATGTCCGAAATGCTATGGGCATTGCTGCTTTTTCCGTCAAACATGAAGGCCGGAACGAAGCGCCAGCAGGTGCGTGAAATCTGGGCGCTTTCCGGGCAGCAACTTGCCGAAAACAATCCGCTTCTGGATGATGGCGTGCTTGCGGGGATTGGGTCCGGCGGGCCGGGATTCAACAATTACCGGCCTGACGAAATGACATTCCTGATTGCGTTAGTGCGCGACCTGAAGCTGAAGACCGAAGCGGACCGGCGGAACATTCTGAACAATTACAGCGCTTTTATCGATTGGATTGAGTCGGTTCCACAAAAAGGAAGCCGGCAGTTTCGGCACATGTTGAGGTTCTTTGCTTTTCCTGAGCAAGTCGAGAGGATTTCGTCGAACAATGATCGGCGGAAGATCCTTGAGGCGTTTGCCGCCGCATCTTCACGCGAAATGACGCATTGGACCGATCGGCAACTGGACGACGCGCTAGTAGAATTGCGCACCACACTCCAGAAAACCTATCCGTCACAAGTGCTTGATTTCTATGAACCGCCTCTTCGGGAGCAGTGGTCACGGGATCGGACAATTAAGACGGTTGGCGGTGAAATCTCGGTGACAGTGCCGAGTGATGATGACGAGCCGGAAGAAAAGGATTCGGTGGCTGGCGGAACGAGATCGCCTGATGCGCGCCAATCGATTCAGATCCAGTCCAGGCTAGCCAGGATTGGCGCAGTCATGGGATTCAAAATATGGATACCTAGAACGGACAGGGGTCGCGTACGGGAACTCGTCCAGGAAAAAGCGCGCGCCGCATTTCTCGAAGACCTTCCGTTAAATTACGATAGCGCAACTCTCGATACAATCGAGCAGATCGATGTCTTGTGGCTTAAAGGCAGGTCAATCGCACGGGCCTTTGAGGTAGAGCACACAACGGCAGTGTATTCGGGTCTGCTCAGGATGGCTGATTTGCTCGCCCTGCAGCCAAACATGGACATTCGCCTTCACATCGTCGCGCCGGATGAGCGCCGGGAAAAGGTATTCCGCGAGATGAAGCGTCCGGTATTTTCACTTCTTGATCGTGGCCCGTTGTCGCGGAGCTGTACTTTTATTTCCTACGAGAGTGTGGACGCGATGAGCAGCCTTGAACATTTGGCGCATACCAACGACAGCATCATCGCAGAGTACGAAGAAAAAGCAGAGTAAAGTCTCCCGCACGGGCGCTATAAACGGGATTATCACGAGCTGAGGATGCTGCCAAGAGGCGTCCGGAAGGGTGGGAGGGTTTTGGCGTGAGGGATGCGCGGGAGCAACTTGGTGAGACTTCCTCAGGCGTCGCCGGAAAATCTGTCGCCTGGTTTCGATTCCGGGTCGTCCGCGTCGTTCTTCGATCGCGCGTCGCTCGAATGCTCGGCACTCCGGAAGTATTTCTCTTTGGCCGACTGATCACGCGACCGGCCACGATCAATCTGTTTCCGCGACCATTTCGGAGCCCACCGGACGCGGTTGTTTCGTATCCAGTAGTGCGACTGGCACGCAAAACTCCAGTTGCCAATCGACGGGTCGAGCGAAATGGTCTTGCCGTCAAAAATGAGTTTCCAGTCCGTTGGCGTCAGGGGCGTGACGACCTTGTTTTTGCAGCCGCAAACGCATAGGTGCGACGCCGTGGCGAAGCGGATGGAGATGTAGACCGTTCCCTGCTTCAGCTCTTCAGGAATGAACTCAACGAATTCATGCCTGAGTGTGATCTCTTGATTCATTGCGGCCTGTCTTCGTTGATAAGCCCGTTGGTGTCAATGTGGAACTGCGAGTGATGCTCCGCTTTCAGGTCGCGGTAGAAACCAAACAGCTTTTTCCATTTGATCACAGCCAGGGCCGCGTTGAGCATATTAAGATCGGCAATCTGGATATTGCGGTTGTACTCGTTGTTGCCGAGATCTTCGAAGGAGACCCTGCCCCGCAAATGGTCGCGTTTCTGCGGCGTGCTGGTCGTGACCCGGACAATACCGGCCAGGGTACCGTCATTCAACTGAATACCCATTCCCACATCGACATAAGGTAGGTTGAATGATTCGAGCTTTTCGACGATAAACTTCTTGGACTCGCCACTGTCCACGCAGACGAACACGAAATCCATGGCGCGCAGCTCCTCGGCGTTTCCCGCGTCGAGATAGGCCGCGTGGTCCACGATGCCGGAATGCATTTTCGAATAAAGGTTCTTAAACCAGGTCGTTTTGGGCATCTGCGCCGCCAGCTCATCGCGGGACGGCGCGCCGGGCGACCTGAACGCGTTATGTTGCAGGTAGGCATCCCCGTCGTAAAGATGAATCTCCCATACCGGCGTCTTCGCGACGAGGTCAAGCACGTAAGACCCGGTGCCACCCAAGCCTAGAATAGCGATTCTGTTCAGCTTTTTGAGCTTCGCGGTGACGACATCGATTTCGGCTCTGCTCGAAGCGGTGTCGACGTAATTGAAGGGCGTTTCCCGCTTCTCCTTCTCGGGCTCGACAACCTTGAAAGTCTGCGGCCTGGCGTTCGGATCGATGAGCTGGGCCGGGCCGGAGAAGATCGCCGCGTAAGTAGCTATTTTCGCGTGATAGTCCGGATAAGAGTCACTCGGCTTTGGCTTCGCCGAAAAAGAATGCTGGATCACAACGTCTTCCGCCAGGGTGCGTTCGCCGCTGGCGTGCTTTATCTGCGGGATCTCGGTTCCGTCCGCGTTGCAAGGGTGCTCTCCGACAAGATATGCAACGTGATCGTCCGGCCGGGTCGTGACATCACCGGCCAGGACCAATTTCACGACGAGCGTCCCCCGATGAACCTGCTTGCGCGAGTTCACGTAGGGAACGCCCTTCACGAGCAGAAACCCGGACTTGATTTCCAGCTCATAGCCCTCATTCTGCAACTTCAGCAGATCCGGACTACGACTTATCAGTGGGTGTGACATTGAAAATCATCCCGTCCTTAACCTTGACCTTGCCGCCCGGCAGAAGACTTCCCGACGGATTCGCGTGCGGGCCGTCCTCGTAGCCCACGGTGAATATAATGTTTGGTCCGGTTGGGGGATTGGGAAATGCGAGCTTAACGATTTCTTCGAACGTCACGGTTCTCGTCGTGACGGTCTTCTGCTGGCCATTGACGATGATGGTGAATTTCTTGGGCCGGGCGGGACCGGTGTGAAAATGCTCGTCCTCCCGCAACTCAATAATTTCCGGGCCGTCCGGCACTTCCTGGTCATCCTTGTCGCCCTTGACCCCGCGAAAGAGCTCGAATCCCGCCTGCACATGCCCAAGCTTGTAGAGCGCCTCAGCGGTCGTGGGACTCGGCGACTCATTGGGCTTCTGGTCAATGTGAATGCGGACGTTGTGTTTGTGTTCTTGGTTTTCCATTGTTGTCTCCGTAGGTTACAAAGTGCATTGATTCAGGGACAGAAGGTTGTCGTTCCAGTCGCCGTCGGCGTGGGTCCTGACGTAGGCAGCGCGCCCGGCGGGACGAACTACCCCAACATCGGAGCGCTTCCCGGTGTACGGGTCGATGACAAAGAACGTATTCGTATTCGCGTCGATGCTCTGGATGACTTCTTCGCGAGTCCATTTCCATCCCACCTGGGGATTCCCCAGATGCGTGATGTGCTCATGCGCACTTTGTGGATGCGGCTTGGTAATGCATGTCACTCGAACGTCTGCCACTGCCTTTCCCCTTCCTGGCTCGTCCGTCTTTGGAGAGCCCACTGTAGTATATACCACAATCCGCTGATTTGGGTAGTTCTAAAAGAAAAAAAAGGAGCTGTCAAAACAATTCGGCTGTGCGGCTGCCTCCCGCATCCGCCAGGATGCCTCTTTTGAGCAGACGGACGCGGGCGGCGTCCCTGGAAGTCTGGAACGTCGAGGTGACGACCGTTATGAGTAGCTGGCCTTGCTCGGAGCCCACGGCCAGATTCGCGTAGGGAAGTTTCTTCTCGTCGCGGAAGCGCTTTACGGTTTCAAGCAGGGCCGTGGCCGGCATGAGAATCGCTCCGCAAGCGTATCCCGCCTGCCATTCCATCCAGTCCCGCTCGGAAGCGCCGATCATGTTGTCGCGGTGACATTTGTTGGTGTGGGTCTGCGCCTGTGGCGCGAATAGGGATGGAGGCTGGTTCTGAAGGTCGTCAAACATGAACTGGTGAAAGTGGACGTGACCCCATTCGTGCGTCAGCGTGGTGCGCAGCCGGTTTTCCATGTTGGGTGCACTGAGCCCCCCGGCTATCCTGACCACGGGCCGTTTGCGGGGCGTAAATTCCGTGACGCCTTCAACCTCGCCCGGTTCGCCGGAAATGTCCGCATAGGAATCGAGATCGGCTTTTTCTTCAATGAAGACTGTGAGATCGTCCGACTTGATGGGGAAATCAACCTTCCCGTATTTCTTGGTCAGGAATACGCAGATTTGGCGCTCGCACTCCTCGTCAATCTCCGCCGGCAGGTAGTGCGGCCGCTGTGGAAAGCGTCCGGTTTTGTCACGCACCCATTTCATTTACTTGTGTTCCTTGACCGCCTTCCGAAACGCCTTGAACGCCTCCGCCACCTTTTCCGGCTGCGCCCTGGCGATTCTCTGGAGATCATCAGGTATCGTGCCCGCCGCGAGCAAGAGACCATCCTTCGATATACCTAACAACTCGGCCATCTGAGCAATCAGGTGTTCCGAGGGCGGGTTGCGTCTGTCGTGCTCAATGTCGTTCAAATACTGCGCCGAGATCGCCTGCCCGTCTTCCTTCTTCACTTTCGCCGCGAGGTCCTTCTGGCTTAAGCCTTTCGCCCGCCGTGCTTCCGAAATCATAGTGCCAAAGGTTTTCATGGTTCCCCTAGTATTATAATCCGCTGATTAGCGAATCAAGCCGTTTCTTTGTTTTCGTTGGGTAAGAATTATCGTAAAACCTGTCCACACTGTCCTAATCCGACACGACTTTTGTCGCAAAAACACATGGCTCGGCCGTTCCTGGAGCGGCGAGGATGGGCCACCAGAATTTATGGCCAGACCAACCAAGCTCCGTCGTTCCTTCTTGTTGGAGAAGGACAAGAGCGGGTTTCGAGCGGAGCGGATCGAGCACCAGGGTGCGGATGGCGCCGCCGCCAAGAATGGAAAGTCCCGATTTATCCCCCGACCTCTCCCGCGACAATTTTCTTCCCGTTTCCGCGAGCAATAGGACTTTGCCACTTCCGCCGTCGATCACGTCCGAGTAGTAGTCGAGAAGCCCTCGCATGGCGTCCCACTCGAACTCGTTGTCGGAAAAGTCCAGCGTCTTTTCGATGATGGAAATGATATGCAGCGCGGTTCCTCGGTCGATTTCGACGAAAGTCTGTTTGTCGCGCGCTTCGCGGGGGATGAGCGCGCTCAGCTCCTTCTCGGCCGCCACCATTTCACGTCCCGGCCGCGTCTGAAACCCGGTGGGAAGATAGAGGCCGGTGGGCCGCACAGCGACCACATTGCTGAGAAGCACCTTGTTGGGCGCGCACGGGCGGACGCGGCTCGCGGCGTCGGCCTGGATGAAAACCACGCCCTGTTCGTGAGCGCCGCTTTCAAAAGCCCCTCGCAGCGTATTCTCGAATTCATTTATCGTGTAAAGACGATCATAGACATCGCGCGACGTGTAGAAGCGGGTTACGGCGAGATCGCGCCTATCGCGGTTTCCGTACATTCGCGAATGCTGAAGCACGGTATCGGCCTGCATCGTCCTGGGATTGCGCCCGTAATAGAAGGCGATCAGATTAGGAATCGTGATGCCACGGTCAAGAATGCTTCCTCCGACGAAGATATTGAATGGCGTCCTCAGGCGCAGCTCGGCTCGCTCGTCCAGCAACGCCATGACGGCATGATCGGAATTTACCGTCTCCCGGACTACGTCTCCGCCTTGAAGCGCCTCGATAAAAATCTCGAACGCTTCCTTGGCGGTCGGCGTGCGGCCTTTATCGGCTGCTATCGATGCCCCCAGGTCGGCGAAGGCGGCGTCAAACAGGGGCCGTAGGTTTTGCGGATCATTGGTCGCCGCGTCCGTCGCTGCGTTGAAGACCCATTCGATAACCTGGTCCTGCCAGGCGTGAGCCGCTTTTTGCGTGTCATTGTGAATGACCATGGCGTACTTTTTCTTCTTCTCGCCAGCTTCCGCCTGTTGCCAGCGGCGCAGGCACGCCGCCAGCACGAATGTAACAATCGCCCGAACGAGTCCTACGGTATTGGGCGAATCCAAAACACGTTCCTCGCGGATGCGGCGCTGATCCGGCTTGCGTAGTGAGTCCTGCTCATCGCGTTGCACCTCGACGAACAGGTAGGATCGGGGATCGTTTTCCTGGGGAGCCAAAAAATAATCGTCGCCGCCGACGTAGCCTGAGTGAATCGGCAAGAGTTCTGTAAATGCCGGTTTTTTTGGTTTGAAAACATACCCTTCCTCTTCTTCGCCCTCGTAACTGTCGGGCTGGAGATAGAGGGAATACGGCGTCGCGGTGACCTGAAGATACGCCACTTTGCCGACGAGTCGGCGCAACGTGTCCAGCTGCTCGGCAATCTTGCCTTGCTCGATGTCCGGCTGGTCCTTTTTGCGGACGAAGCGGATGCTTGCGAGGTCAGCTTCGTCATCGACGATGAGAACTCGGCGGCCTTTGAGATCCGGGTAGTCCGTGTCGAAAAACTGGAGTATCCGCTCCAGATTCTTCGCCTGTTTCTTGGCGACAATCACTAGCTTGCGTCGCTGCTCGCTCTTGGTGAGCTTCCCCGGCTGCTGCATGATGTCGAAGACCAGGATTTCATCTTCGTCGATAAACTCCCGAAGATCGCTGCCGAGGCGAGCGACGGTCTGAGCCGACAACGTCTTCGTTCCTTTAGTGAACACCACCGAAATATCAAACCCTCGGTCAAAGGCCCGCGCGATGACGCCGACGAAGGCGCGCGTCTTGCCCGACTGTATTTTGCCGAGAAGGATGCCCGGCCGATCTCCGGTGGTTGAAGTGTCTTCCAGTTGCTTCACAACCCGGTCGATGCACGCAGCTAGAGCGTCATCATCCTTGCGGGTCTCGCGCAGCCTAGCATAAAAACCAGCGGCCATCGGGTTCTCCAAACTGTCAAGAAAGCGCAATGCGACTATGTATTCAAGAACTTTCGGACTTGCGCCTTCAATCCTTTCTCGTTCCCCAGATCGCACTCCCAGAGAATCAAATATGTCCAGCCTGAATGCGCTAGCGCGGCGCAGGCGGCGCGGTCACGCTCCTGGTTCCTGGCGATTTTCTTCGTCCAGTAGTCGCGATTGCTCTTCGGCACGCGCGCGCCCCTGACGCAATCATGTCCGTGCCAGAAGCAGCCGTGCACGAAAATCGCCTTGCCCCTTCCCGGAAACACCAGATCCGGCTTGCCTGGAAGATCCTTGCGGTGCAGCCGAAATCGGTAGCCCATCCGGTGCGCCAGGCTCCGCACCAGAAGCTCCGGGGCGGTGTTCTTGCTCTTCACCGCCTGCATCGTTCGCCGTCTGACTTCCAGCGATTCCATCAGGCCCTCTGGATGGCTGTAAGCTTCGACTCCCGCACCACCGCCCCGCCCCGGCGAATGCTGGTCTTCCGCATGGTTTCCGCGCCCTGGTGCTCGACCTCGAAATCCACGTAGTTCACTTCGTCGTCCCTGCCGCGAAAGCATTGGTGAAACGCCTTCAGCAGCTGAACGTCGTCGAGCGATTGCGCAACCGGGCGCGGATTATTTCGCGGACTTGCAATCGTCGCCGGCAACACGTAGATGCACGGTGGCGGCAACACGTAATGAGCGACGGCCGTCGCGCGCTCCGGCGCGTCGGCGAGCTTTGGGCACGGCCGCCCAATCGTTCCGCAGACCATATCCCAGATCATGACGCCGTCCACCTGCTGTTGCCGCGAAATTATTTCAGCACTCAGGCGCGTATGAATTCCTGACCAGGCGTTGAGGCGAGGGTCCGCTCCGGGATTCGTGCAGACGCTCCAGATCACGAATTCCTGGGCGTTTGACGGCCGCTCGAAAATATTAGTGTTGTTGCCGTCGAGGCAGCCCTTCAGCTCGATCACGCAAACCCTGCCCGTCTTCAGCTTGACAACGTAGTCATGACGGTTGGACTCACCCGCCGAATCCCACTCCTGAATAAAGCCCTGGTCCTGCATGTAGTTCAGGACGTGGCGGCAGAACTCCCGCTTGTCGCGCATTGTCGCGGAAAACTGCCCGCGAATCCGTTCAATTGCGCCACGAAAAACCCCGCTATTGTAAAACTCCTGCTCGCTCAGACCGTGCGCTCCGAGCTTGTGTGCCTCGGTTTTCAGCGCTTCGGCATAGTCCAGGATAAGCTTCTGGAGTTCTTCGTTTTGTAGGCAGGGAATAACACTCATGCTGCTGCCGTGGTTCGTGGTTGCATTGCGCTTAATACAGGTTCAAATATATGCTCCGCGAGATGTCTTACCACGGGAACCACGACGCCGTCTCCCGTGAGATGGTACGCCTCGTTATAGTTTTCCGGGAGCTTGTAGTCGTCGGGCAATCCCATCAGACGGGCCGTCTCCCTGCTTGATATCAGCCGGGCTTTCACGGATCGTCCGTCCACTACGACAATCACTTGGCGGCTCGACCCGCCCGCAGGCGTCCGCAGACACCCTGACACGTCATCGAAACGAATCTCCGCGCGCTGCACCTTACGGCCTTTCTCGTTGGGCCGGGTCCGCTTGTAAACGCCGCCCACCATCTTGCGGCCCTGGCGCTTCGCCTCCGCGACTTTGGCGCGGTTAATGGGGCTCATCATGCCGAGCAGCTGGCGGGTTTCGTCAGCCGAGAACCAGGACGTGCTGCTTGGATTTTCTTCGATCACGTCCAGCAGATTCACGTCGCGCTCTGCCGGAACCGGGAGATTCCACCATATCCATTCCTGCTTGGTTTTCGGTGCCAGCTTCTCGTAAGCCGTTTTGAGCGTCCGCGTATGCCATGGCGACGTTGGACCTTCAGCTGTCAGGCCCCGCGGCAACTCCACGTCCTGATGGACGCCAATAACGAACAGACGCGGCCGCGATTGCGGCACGAACAACGCGGCGTCCACTACTACGGCACCGACAGCATATCCGGCTTGCTGAAACCCGCCGCAGATCGTCGCGAAATCCTTCCCGTCATGCGAGGTCAGGGTTCCGCATACGTTCTCAAGCACGATGAGGCGGGGTGCGCGGTTTTCTTCGACAAGGCCCTTCATCAGATTCCAAAAGGGCCAGAATGTTCCCGAACGATCTCCCTTTAAACCTGCACCGCCACCCGCAAGAGAAAGATCCTGGCACGGAAACGACGCCCACGCCAGATTTGCAGTGCCCGGAAGATCCTTGGTCGTGAGCGAGCCGATATCCGTAGTCTTCAGCTCGTCGCCTTTCCAGTTCTCACGATAGACGCGGCCTTTCTTGTGATCGAAATCGTTTGCAAGGAGGCAGCGCCATCCCTGTCCCAGTCCCGCACGCACCATTCCACCGCCAGCAAAGAATTCGTAGTAGGAGGGCATGATCACACCTTGCCTTTGAATAGCGGCCATTTGTCCGCGATGTACTGTTCTGCCGCTTCTCGCACGACCCAAGCCAGGGAGACTTTTTTCTGGCGTGCGATTTCTTCTAGAGTCTGATACATATCATTCGGAAAGCTGATCGTCGCACGAACAGACGAATCCGAATCCTTGGATTGCGCCGATTTTTCTTTCCGTTTTGCGCTTTTTGTCACTCGACAAGTTCGCTCGCCGCGAGTATAGCACCACAATTCACCATAGCGGTGAAGTCTGTGGAAACCAGCAGTACTCTTTGACGATTTCGACCTGCCGTTCCAACAGGTGCCATCCTAACATGTTCGCCTTCTATTCGCCTAGGATGCGGCCCGTACCGTAGTATGAACTCGGCGATTCGAGTGCTGGGCGATGCTGTTAACCTGGAGGAGCGTTGGACCTGATTTCAGACCATGCTGGCGAGGCCTTCCCCTTTCCCCAGAAATAGGACGTACAAACGGATGAGGCATAAAAAAGAAAAGCGACGAGGCGGAGCGAAAGTTTCGCATCAAGGCGCTCCGCCAGATGTCAAGACGATTAAAACTGCAATCAAAAAATTCCTAGATACAAAAGTGGAAGGAAAAAAGATTGGGAATGCGAAATATGGGGTCTACGTGTTTTATGATTACGATGGCGAACCCATTTACGTCGGCCAAACGTATGAGACTCTGAGGTCGCGGATCGGTCGTCATTTAACAAATCAGCGTACGGATGCCGTGGCAATGAACGTGTTGGACCCATTTGAAGTGGCTGAAATCGAAGTATGGCCTTTAGGCAAGCTCGGTCGTAAACAAGCACGGACCGTTCTGAATCGTACCGAGTACACGGTCTCTGTGAAAGTTACGAAAGAATCTGCCTTTAAGGCCGTCCTCAATGAGAAGGATATGCTTACGGCAAAAAAAATCAAACTGCCCGCTTCCTATCGCGCGCGCATCATTCCAGACGAATTGTACGAGGGTAGAAAACATCCTGACGTGAGAATTGCCAGGCGTGCTTCAACAATCGCAAGCCTTGCCAGAGTAATTAGTGAACGAGAAGTTTCACCCGGGCTCCGCCGAACCTTGGTGACTCAGGCGAAGAGGCTACAAAAACTCGCAAGTCAACGTTTCGCAGATTTTAAAGGACAAGTGCCAACAAAGCCGTCAACTGAAGAAGAATAACGAATCGCTTCCTTACCGTGTTTCCTCCCTCCCGATTTCGATAGTCTTTAAGTTTTAGGTAGCCCATGCGTTTCTTCATGTCTCTTCTCCTAGCTTAAGCGGATTCTCGAAGCGTTGATATTTGGTCTTGAAGAGATACGGTCGATCTCCTAGTCAATGTGGGCCGGGAGTGCAGGCTTCTCCCTCGGCTGTGTCATCTGCTTTGGTGTTTCTCCCCGGAGTACACGCCTCAGGTTTTCTTGCACTGAAAAACTATCCCATCGGATTCTTGCGTAAGCGGTTAGGCGTTTCTTCCAATCATTGACATGCCACCTGTACTCTTCTTCGACTCCATCCTTTAGGGACTCGGCGGTGCGGACGACCTCCTCAATGGGATTCTTGAATTCAGGACTCTTGATAAACTTGAGGAGTTGATTCGCGATTTTTGTCCTGCGCTTTTTCTCTATCCCGGCGCGAAACATTTCGAGCAAATGATTGCGGAGCAGCCCGGCCATCGGAAGTACACCGGCCGGGGCAACGATCACCACTCCCGACTCTTCGTCCAACCCACTGAATCCTCGTCTTGTCCCACTTGTGACAAGCACTGCAAATTGGGCGTGGCGTGACATTTTTGCTTGCGCTGTTTGTCTGATGTGACTTCCACTGATGCTTGGCGTCCACTTGCATTCGTAGATTATTACGCCAGCGACGTTCCCTCCTTCCTTCACGATATGGAGCACATCACCGGCTTGTCCTTTGTGCTGGACATCGTCGCCATCAAATTCGGCCCTGAGCTGTTTGACGAGTTTTAGCTCGAATTCCGGCCCACCTTCTTGCGGAGTTTTGCCGCGCTGTAACATCTTGATGCGATCTTTCAGTTTCCCAATTTCCTTTACTTTCCCTCCAACGATGCGTCGCGTCCTGGCTCGCTCCGATTCACGCGCATCTTTTTTTATCCTTTTCTTCTCGGCGTCAAATCGCTTAACTTTGTCTGCAAATTCGCGCTCTTTGTGTTCGAAGTGTTTTTCCTGTGCTTCATGGATTTTCAGCGCCCGTTCAAATTCTCTTTTTGTAAGGGGCTTCTTGCAAACCGGACATCTGTATTTGCCAGCATTTGACATACGCACCTGCCTTACGCGCGGTGTTTCAGAAGCGCGAGAAGTTTGTGTCCCCGACGCGTCAAGCGAAATGAATAGTTATTGAGCGCCAGACTGGGAGAATTTCCGGGAATCCGTGCGGCCAAGCCAAAACCGACTAGTCTAAAGCAATGTGAGTAGAAGTCTTCGGTTAGAAGCTTTTCCCGCTCGGCGTCATCGATGACGGCCTGAAAGGAGGATTCTGGCAGGGTAGACTTTTGGGCGCCCAGTGCGAAGTTGAGAGCCGACGCGGGAGATGCCAGTTGTTCGAGGACCTTGATATCTCCTTCGGATAATTGGGTAACGTCATGGATGAAGGATGTAAGATCGTCATCGTTGGAGGACGCGGTATTCGGGTCCGAACCGTTTGCAAGTACTCTCCCGAGCCGCTTGATTTTTTCCACATTGGTGCTTCTGACTGCTTCCTCGGCGACCGCGATAACGGCCTCAGCGAATTCTGCCGATTTCGGAAAATCCGAGATCGCGTCAAGTCTTTGGCGGTCCTTAGCAGATTCATTCTGCAAGGCCTCAAATTCAGCCTGGAAAACAACAAGCGTTTCCTTTACGCGTTCGAATCGCCTGCGGTTTAGGAAGTGTTCCCGAATTGCATCGACAATGGCGACTGCGGGAATTGCTACGGCTATTTTCAACGCAATCTCCAGGGCTGTGTTTTCAGGATTCTCTGCAAGCTGGCTCATCGCCACATCTAATGGGTTATCGATCCGGTCCATAGGCTTGTTGTTGCTCCTCACGTGTCGTTACCCGATGATAGACACACAACCGCAAAATGTGTTGAAAGGATAGGGCGAGTGTTGCCGAATGCTTATAGTACCGCCTGAACAACGAGGTAGTTGAGTTGCTTGACCCGCGAGCAGTTCAGATATACACGGACGGTTCTTGCTATAAGAATCCAGGCGGCGATTCTGGGTGCGCCGCGATAGTGCGCTTTCCTGAGCACCTCAATCTGCCAGATGAGCAAATTGTCGACTTCGACTGCGATGAAAGTAGTATCAACCGCATGGAATTGATGGCTTGTGTAGAAGCTCTAAGGTGGGTTGTCGAAAGCGGTCCTTGGCGTGATGTCACGCGCGTTCTACTCATCACTGATTCTCAATACATCACGGAAAACGTCATCCGAGCGCAAGGTTGGAAGAAAATGGGCTGGCGCAACGTCCACGGGGAATGGAAGTTCAATTCAGACCTTTGGGACAAACTACTCAAACTGCGAACGAAGGGAGCGCGGTTTGGAATCCGAATCGATTTCGTCTGGCAAAAAGGCAAGAAGACAGAGCTTGGAAAGCGCGTTGACCGTTCGGCAAAAACCGCTGCACAACGCGGCGGAATAGACCTTGATACGGGCTACAAGCCCGGGAGCGTGAGTCGATCAATGGTCAAAGGTGGAAGTGCAGAACGGTTTCCCGCCGCAGGTCAGATTTTGGTTGTGCGGCCATACGCGAAGAAGGTCATGCACAAGCGTGACAACAGAATTTCCTTCAACATTTTCGATGAAGTCACCCAGACTTACGATAACAAGTACTTCGCCTTTGCTGACCCAATGCTAAGCGTGGAACTTCACAGAGGTAATGGACATCGGGTGCGATTCAATTCTGACCCGAAATTTCCTCAGTTCTTGGAGCGGATTGAGACGGTTGTTCTTCCAAAGACTTCGCGGAAGAAGCGATCCACCATGAATCCCTAGGAAATAGTTCGCAAAAGTAGCCGCCAACAATAGGTGCAGAAAATAGTCCCAATTCAAATATCCTCGTAGATGAACACTTCCGCGATCCTCATGCCAAAGACGCGGGCAAACTTGAATGCCAGCCGCAGGTTCGGGTGAAATCGGCCCTTTTCAATGGAGTTGATGGTTTGGCGCGTCACTCCCACCTGGGCGGCCAACTTTGCCTGTGACCATTCCCGCTCCGCGCGCAGTACACGCAGACGAGTTCTGAATAGAGGCATGAGATCTCCCCTCGTAAACCGTGCGGAAATTTGGGGCCAACTTGGGCGCAAAACTTCCCCTCTACGCGATGAAATCATGGAGCGTCGACGAGTAAGGCCAACGGATTCAACGGGACAAACGCTCCATTCCGGGCAACGAAATTTCCTACGTCAAGGTGGCAATCGCAAGGAAGCCTTGAAGTTACGTCGGTATCTGCTCAGGGGCCGGGCAGGTCCGCGAAGAAATATTTCCTTCCTAGCCGGCAAAATCCAGCCGACTTCCCCGCATAGGAGATATCAGCAGTTCATGCTGGCTGAAATTCAAATGGATTGGGTCCCCAAAGGCGCTCAATTGGAGATGTAAAGTGGTACCGAATAACTCGCTAGAAACAACTTCCCCCCGAAAGGATTTTAGAAATCAATCAACTTTTACCAAAGAGGTTACGCGCGTCCGTCCGGGCAGCGTTGGCTTCCGACGCACGCCGGAGACACAAGCCATTATCGTACGCGCGTCGCAACCTGCAAGCGGGCCAACCCCAGTCGCCGCTTCGTCAAGCGGTGCGGCACAAGGCAAGGTGGGGCTCACAGGGCAAAGCAAACTCAACAAAGTGGCCGTGACGGGGCGGCTTGGCCGACATGCCGTGGTAAGACAGACCAAGAACGGCCACGTCGTAGCCAACTTCTCGGTCGCGGTGGATGAATCCTACAAAGACCTCCTGGGGGAATGGCACAAGAAGACTGCATGGCATCGCGTGCAGGTATGGGAAGAACTTGCAGAAACGGTCGGCGCGGACTTGCAGAAGGGTGTGCGGGTGTACGTAGAGGGGCGACGCACTATCCGCCATTGGATCGACCGAGAGAACAGGAAGCACTGCTACACGGAAATCGTCGCGAGCGATGTTCGTTTCCTAGATGCGGCGCTCAAAAATGAGTCCTTCAAGACCGCTGACTCTTTCGCATCACAGACAAGCGGAAATGACTGAACTCCGGATGGGTTAGTCTGGAATCCGAGCCGGCTAACCCACCTTATTCCATGCAAGGCAAAAGGTTACCGCGCCGGAAGAAACAGCAATACTAGGAATGTCCCTTGCGCCCCGCCGCGATAAAACTACAAACGTACTCCTTGTTTTCGAAGCCACCGCTTCAGCTCCTCTTCCAGTTCGCAAACCGCCCGACATTTCATCACACCGAGACCGATGGTCATCGTCCGGGGGCAACGCTTGTAGCCGCAGCCAAGATTTTTCAACCGTCTGGCCATCGGAGCGTTCAAAATCAGGGTGCTTTTCCACATGCGTTCGAATACGGAGGCGCCGCCCCTGGTTCTCGATCACCCGCGGCACGAAGATGTCGTCTTCGTCTCCGTTCGATCTCCAGAAGTCTCGGAGAACGTCAATGCATGCGACGAGCATCTCCGCTTTGCCGCCCGAATTGAAAGTGGTCGTCCCATATGTGGATGGACGCTCCGTCTTTCAAGATTTCAACGACAGGATGGCTTTTAAAGGTTGCCTCCCTAAGGGAGAATTTTGGGTTGGCGGCCGTGCCCCGCCCGGTGCCCTGACAATGTGAGCAATAAGCCTTCAGCATGCTGGGATAGATCGGGCATTTTTCTTGGTCGGACATACGGACAGCTCACCTATTTTCCGATGCACAGGAGCGAAATGACGCTGTTGTAGGAGGGTAAAGCCTTCGACTGCTCCCATAGCTTCTTATCTTCGGCGAGATCGTTGGCAGAGATCCAAGAACTTGCAGGAACCTCTTGTGGCTGCTTAGGACTTGGCAGACCCGCAAAGGCTCGGGAGGCAAACGTACCCTCGTGGATAGGAGCTCCTTTGTGGAGCGTAAACGCGAAAGTTTCCGAGCGCTTCGACCAATCGATTCGTCCTTCCTTGCTCCACACGATCGCGCATTGTGCTTTTGCCAAATCGCAGTAGCGCCAGGCCGCGGCGGAAAAGGAAGTGTGAAACTTCTGGGCAATCTTCTCAATGAGCTGCAGGGAAGGTACGGTGGAGTGAATCATCCGCTCGACTGAAACACTTGGCATCAAAATTTCAGCGGCGAATTCATCCGCCTCGCGTTCAATCTCTTTCGATCCGTCGCCCCAATTTCCGATATCGGCCTTCGTACAAACGAGTTCCGTCTGGTCGTGACCGGGAAGGAGAAAGTGGCCGATTTCGTGAGCTAGCGTAAAATTCTTGCGCCCGGCTTCGCGGATGGACTTTCGGATCACGATCGCTCCAAATGGAACCCCCCGCGCGCGAAGCAAGGCTCCATCAAACCCGTCCGCATTCACCTCCCGAATCTCCAAGCCGAGTCGCGGAGCGACGCGGGAAAGATCGCCGGGCAATTCGTTGGCGAGGGCGCGAGCATAAGCCGCGCCTTTGGTTAGTTTGGTCATGCACCGCCTCTTGAACGCTCGCCGCGCTTCCCATTCTTTTTGCGACTCTCGAGACGCTGGGCCACTTCGTCGAGAAGCTTCTTGTCGAGTTCGGAAAGTTCTTTCCTGCTGCGATACGCCGCGGCTAGGCTGAGATTCGGGATTTTCGCGAGTAGCTGAGGGAGCTGCTTAGCTTGCTTTAACAGCCGCCGGACAGCCGTTTGGGCCTCTCGCAGCAACTCTCTTTCGGTTCGCGAGTGGGACACGCCGGGGCGGAAGTCGGCGAGCGCTTGCTTCAGCAGAGGCGGCACGCGCTCCCCCTTGGCGGCGTACTCCTTGGCTAAAGCGTCAAAACGGCGATGGAATAGCGCCTTAAGTTCCTGGGGATCGATATTCGCGGACTGCAAGAGTTCTTCCGCTTCCGCGGCGTCAATCTCCTTCGGGTCACCCAGGATTCTGTCTGCCAGAAGCGCCAGGCGATTCGCTCTCGTGGCAAAGAGATCGGGTTTCTCACGCTCGGTCATGGCATTTTTCCTTGAACCAAATTCGATTCGATAAATCGCCGGCGCAGCCTCTTTTTCCGATTTTGGACCTCCGTTGCGGAAATGCCCAATGCGGCGGCGATCTCCCGCGGCTTGTGGAGATTGAGGTCCAGAATCACCCTCACGACCTCGGCCAGCTCGGGCTCTCCCGCGAGCGAAGCCCACACGCGCTTGCGATAGTTTTCCTCATCGAGCAGGGCCGGAACGTCGATGGTAGTGCCCGGCAGTTCGTCGAGCGACGGTGGATCGCCTGTCGAATCAGGTGCGCGAGGTAGGGACGACCGGATTTCCTCGTGGACGTGTGCCGCCCTACGCAGCGAATCGATGATGTCGTTCCGCAACGCGGTCGCAAGCAAGGAGAACAGATCGCCTCGCGATGCTTCGTGCTCGAGCTTGCCCCCTACGTACTCCTCGAGGACATTCCACGCGAAATCTTCAATCGATAGACCGACGCCAGCGACCGCCGTGTCATGCCCACGGAGTCCAAAGTCGGCAAAGGTTCGCCGGGCAAAAGCCGTCAGGCGGAGGGCCAGTTCGCCAAGATCCACGTTCTGCTGCTCCGCCAAGGGCGGTCTCCTGGTCAGCTCGATCTCGTCTAAATAGATGACCTGTAAACTTCTAGCATGAAGGCGTTGGCAGAGCTACTGGCATCCTCTACATGATATGCGAAACAGCGTGACGATTTCGGCCGTGATCGAAGAAGAAAATGTTTGCTGCCAAGAACGGCAAAATCCGGCCGGTCACTCCGCATTGGAAAGGTAGTCATTAGAAATGGCACCAGTTCTGGAGACAAGTCGTGACAGTGAAATTGCCGTTCGAAATAACCCTTTCCTTTATTCCCGCTGCGCACCCTGCTTCTGCGAGCTCGATTCGGGTCTACTTGACCCAGGCGGGCGCGCGAGGGTCCGGACCAAATGGCCATGCGGAAGCAACCGATACGTGGGAAGCGACAACGTCCCTGCGGGACGCCGATGGCCATGCGGACTCGCAGAATACTTGGATCTTTCAGGCCAGTCCCCAACTTTCTGACGTAAAGGGCGCTATGCGTTCGGTGCAACAGCCGGTTTGCCTGGTCCAGCAGTTCGGGAAAGCGATCAAGCCCGGAGATCGAGTCTACCTGTGGGAGTGTGGGCCGCGCGGAGGAATCATTGG
>Ga0193733_1000099_pt1 | contig 31804 bp, 28 predicted proteins | sample U1s2metaG_FD_145076 | JGI IMG/M metagenome (GOLD analysis project Ga0193733, IMG submission 145076) | Soil microbial communities from a riparian zone of the East river system, Colorado, United States - U1s2 | ecosystem: Environmental > Terrestrial > Soil > Riparian zone | place: USA: East River...
CGACAAGATCGACAAGCGGGTGGCGGTTGTCACTTACGGTATGGGCACGCGCGCGGATTTCCGGGCTTCAAATTATCGCGCTGAGTTTAGCGGCACATGCTATCAGCTCGACGCCCATGGCAAGAGTTATCTGGTTCGTCTTCCTTTAATTGGGCGGTTTAACGTAACAAATTCGCTCGCCGCGCTAACCGCGGCCGACGCGCTTGGAATTAACCTAAGAAACGCAGTGTTTAGCCTTGCCAAGGCACCGCAGGTCCCGGGACGTTTGGAATTAGTTCCAGCGAAGCGGCAATTCCAGGTATTCGTCGATTACGCGCATACGCCCGACGCGCTCGCCAACGTTCTGAAAACTCTTCGGGAACTCGAGCCGCAGCGTTTGATTGCCGTTTTTGGTTGCGGCGGCGATCGCGACCGGCAAAAGCGCCCGATGATGGCGGAGATAGCAGATCGCCTTGCTGACTACTCGATCATCACTTCTGACAATCCGCGCAAGGAAGATCCAAACGCGATCGTCGCAGATATCGAAAAAGGTTTCCGTTCGAATCGGTATGAAAAAATGGTTGATCGCACCCAGGCGATCGACCGCGCCGTTGCACTCGCGCGACCGCGAGACATTGTATTAATCGCGGGTAAGGGACACGAAAATTATCAGGAGTTCGGCGATTACACGATCCCGTTCGACGATATCCAAATCGCGCGACGCGCGATTGAAAACCATCCCGTCGAGTTCTTGTCATCATGATGCTGTTTTTCGATTGGCCGAGGCGCGCATCGCGTAGAATCCCGAGGCGTATGCGTTCCCGGGTCCCTGCACTATGAATCCGCTACCACTCTCTGAAATCGCGCGATTTGCCGGCGGCTCGATTTCGTGCGGCGACGAAACTGTCACCATCGAGAAAGTCACCACCGATTCACGCACACTTAAGCCAGGCGAATTGTTCGTCGCATTGCGGGGTGAAAATTTCGATGGCCACAATTTCGTGGAGTCTGCCGCACAATCCCGCGCGGCGGGTGCAATCGTTGAGTCCGCCTGGAACGGGAAAATTCCGAAAGACTTCGCGCTCGTTCGTACGGATGACACTTTGCAGGCGTATCAGGAGCTCGCGGCCAACTACCGGAAATCACTCAAATTAAATGTAGTGGCGATTACCGGAAGCAATGGCAAGACGAGCACGAAGGACTTCACCGCCGCAGTACTCGCCCGTCGCTTTCGAGTGACGAAGACAGAAGGAAATTTCAATAATCACGTCGGACTGCCCCGAACAATTTTGCAGGCCACTTCGGGAGACGAAGTCGCTGTCTGGGAGATCGGCATGAATCATCCCGGCGAAATTGCGGCCTTGGCAAAACTGGCAGTGCCCGATGTGGCCATCATCACAAATATTGGTGTGGCGCACATAGAGTTCATGGGTTCGCGCGAAAAGATTGCCGAGGAGAAAGGAGCGCTTGCAGAGGCGGTGGGCGCGCACGGAACAGTGATTTTGAATGCGGACGATCCGTTTACGAGGAGCATCGCGGCCCGCGCACGGGGAAAAGTGATTTTGGCCGGTACTACCGCGGGAAATATCCGCGCCGGCGAAATAAGCCAGAGCGGAACCGGAACAGATTTCACGATTCTCGAGGGCGCCCATCGCTGCCGCGCCCAGTTGCCGGTGCCTGGTTTGCACATGGTGCAGAACGCGCTCCTGGCCGTCGCCGCTGGTCGCGCGTTTGGCCTTTCATTAGAGGATTGCGCCGCCGGTCTCGTTGCTGCGCCGCTCACTAAAGCCCGTTTGCAAATCAAGGATCTGGGCGGCGTGCAATTCCTCGACGACAGCTACAACGCGAATCCCGATTCGATGAAAGCAGCATTGCGCACACTGGTTGAACTGGACGCCGATGGAAAACGGATCGCAGTCCTGGGCGAAATGCACGAATTGGGCGACGAATCGGAACGCGGGCATCGCGAGGTGGGCGAAACTGCGGCCGCGCTAAAGATTGATCAGTTGATAGCGATCGGCGACGCCGCAACCGCGATTGCTGAAGGCGCAAAACACGCCGGCTTACAAAAGACTACCGTTGTAAACTCGACATCGGAAGCCGCAGAACTGTTAAATGAGATCGCCGCGCCCGGCGATCTTATACTGATAAAAGGAAGCCGCGCCTCGCGAACGGAGGAAGTCATCGAGCATTTCGCGGTTCGTCATTCTTCATTCGTTACCTCCCCATGATGTACTATCTCCATCGCCTGAGTGATCATTTCATTGGGTTTAACGTTTTCCTTTATGTCACGTTCCGAGCCATTGCCGCGGCGGTAACGGCTTTCGTAGGCACATTAATGTTCGGCAATTTTATCATTCGAATGCTGATCGCACTGAAGCTGGGACAACCGATTCGCGGAGCGGCAGAAGTTCACCGTCTCGCAGAGCTGCATGGCGTTAAGCAGGGCACACCTACCATGGGAGGCGTGCTGGTTATCGGAGCCGTTTTCGTGGCGAGTGTGATGTGGGCTCGCCTCGACAACCAATTCGTTTGGCTGGCTCTGTTCAGCATGGTCTATCTCGGGGGGCTTGGCTTCGCCGATGATTACCTCAAGGTCACAAAGAAAAAGTCCGACGGCATCAGTGGCCGAATCAAACTCGTTTGTCAGATCGCTCTTGCGGCGATCATCGCTGGCGTTTTCCTCACCAATCCGGTGCTGGAAGTGCAGGCACGCGCTCTGTACGTGCCGTTTGTGAAGGCGCCCGTGATTGCGAACATGAGCTGGTTCACGTTCGTCTTTTTTGCGCTCGTCATTGTCGGTTCGTCGAACGCGGTGAACCTCACCGACGGCTTGGATGGATTGGCGGCCGGTTGCACCATCACGGTGGCATTTGCATATGCGTTGCTTTCTTACGCCGCTGGCAATTTCCGGATCGCGGAATACTTACAAGTCCCATTTTACCCGTTTGCTGGCGAACTGACAGTTGTCTGCTCGGCACTCATCGGCGCGGGCCTCGGTTTTCTGTGGTTTAATTGCTATCCAGCCAAAGTTTTCATGGGGGACACGGGATCACTGGCGATCGGCGGTATGTTAGGCGTGGTCGCCATTTGTTGTAAGCAGGAGCTGCTTTTGGTCGTCGTCGGCGGCGTTTTCGTGATCGAAGCCGTCTCGGTCATTTTGCAAGTGTTGAGTTTCAAACTGACGGGCAAGCGATTTTTCGTCATGTCTCCGCTTCACCATCATTTCGAGCTGACTGGCTGGAAAGAAAGCACCGTCATCGTTCGGTTCTGGATTCTATCGATCATCTTCGCGTTGCTTGGTTTGGCGACACTCAAACTGAGATGAAGAACGGGCGCTACGAAAATCAAAATATCGCCGTTGTTGGCGCAGGCTTGAGCGGCAGCGCGGCGGCGCTGCTGCTCAGATCAGAGGGCGCACAGGTCACCGTGCTGGATAGCGCGGAGGAGAAAAATTTACTCAAATCAACCATAGACAATCTGCGAACACACGGTGTCCGTGTGATTTGCGGCGCTGCGGCGGATGAAGATTCAGCCGCATATCACATGGCCATTTTGAGTCCGGGCATCGATCCGGTTTCGCGATTGGCAGGCAATTTTTCCTCGCGCGGAATTGAGACTATCGGCGAACTCGAGCTCGGCTGGCGCTCCTGCGATATTCCGGTCATTGCTATTACTGGCACGAACGGCAAGACGACCACCACCGAGCTGCTGGCTCAAATGTTGAATGCCTGCGGTCAACGGACGATTGCTTGCGGCAACATTGGCAAGCCGCTTTCAGAAGTGGTGCGCGAAAAGCAGCCTTTCGATGTGCTCACGGTGGAGGTGAGCTCGTTCCAACTGGAAGCGATCCGCACCTTTCGCCCATCCGTCAGCCTCTGGCTCAACTTCGCTCCCGATCATCTCGATCGGTATCGCTCCGTGTCTGATTATCGGGCGGCCAAGCTGCGCATTTTCGAAAATCAAACCGAAACTGAGGTGGCAGTAGTAAACGCCATTGAAAAACTCCCAGCGATCCGGCCGCGCACGATCACCTTTAGTGCTTATGTCGATCACGCGGACTTCCGCGTCTCGCAAGGTGCGATCGTCTATCACGATGAGGAGGTCCTGCGGCTGGCGGATACCAAACTGCGCGGCTTGCATAACATCGAGAACTTGATGGCGACACTCGCCGCCGGCATGGCGCGCGGATTGTCGTTCGCGCAGATGGTGCCACCGCTGTGTGCATATGAGCCGCGTCCGCATCGGTGCGAATTTGTACGCGAAGTCGGCGGCGTCGGATATGTGAACGACTCCAAGGCGACAAATCTCGACGCGGTAGACAAAGCGCTGCGTGCACAAAACAAGCCGGTCATTCTCATCGCCGGCGGGAAGAACAAAGGCTTTAGTTTTGATCCACTTCGGTCTCTGGTGAAGGAGAAGGTCAGATCGACAATTTTGATTGGCGAAATGGCCGACAGTATCAGGCGTTCCTGGAGCGGAGCGGCCGAGTGTGAAATCGCAAACTCGCTGGCGGACGCAGTTGAACGCGCCCATGCCAGCGCAAGGCCAGGAGAAGTGGTCCTATTTTCCCCGGGCACATCCTCCTTCGACATGTTCAAAAGCTATGGCGATCGCGGCGACCAATTTCGCGCGCTGGTGCGTGCGCTCCCCAAATAGACCAATGAAAATCCCGCAGCTCTTCAGACATAAAAAACTCCTGGCCGCAACCGCGCGCCGCGCGTCGGCTGCTGCCGGAATGGATTTCGAGAACATTCCGGAACCAAATATGAAATTGTCGCGGGCGCTGCTGATAGTTCTGCTCCTGCACGTGGTTGCGGTGTCGGGAATCATCGCGTTCAACGCGATCAAGACGCGAGAGAACTCATTTGTACCGGCAGCGCCAGCGAATGCGGAAAACAATGTGGCTGACAGCGCGGGAACGCCGGTCCACGCGGATGCGACAAAACGCCGGCCTGCCATCTCCCAAAGGGAAATTGCGCCGCGTAGCGATCCGAAACCTTCCCATTCAGTTTCGAAAGACGAACATGCCAAGACGCCTTCCTCCTCGGGAAAGACCTACATCGTAAAGAAGGGCGATAATCCAGTCACAATCGCGAAGAAACTTAAGGTCTCCTATGACGATCTGATCGCTCTGAACCACATCGAAGACCCGCACAAATTACAGATAGGCCAAAAGCTGTTGATCCCAACCAAGGTGGCCAAAGCAAAAACGAGCAAGGTCGACCAATGAAGCTACGAGTTAACAGCCGTTTGCGTGTAGCGGAGGCATTTACAACATAGTTATGCACCGCAAGAGCGCTTATATCCTTTTTCTCGCAGTGCTGGGGCTACTTGTCATCGGGATTGTCATGCTTTTCAGCACGAGCGCGTTTGCACGTGATAGTCATGGAGACGTTTATTTCTTTATCAAACGCCAGGCGATATGGTTTGGCGTGGGACTTGTGGTCTGCATCTTCGCCGCCCTGACCGATTATCATCTGTGGCAGCGGACCTGGTGGCTTTGGTTCGCAGTGGCGCTCGTGGTCTTGGCGCTCTGTTATGTGCCGCATATTGGCATGCGCCTGAACGGGTCCCGCCGCTGGATCGGCTGGGGCCCGATTACTCTTCAGCCATCTGAATTGGCAAAGGTTGCCGTGATCTTTTTTCTCGCTGCCTGGTTCTCGCGATATGAAAAAACTGACCGCAAATTACTCCTGGGATTTATTCTTCCGCTTGCGATCATCGGCCTGCCGGCAGCGCTTGTGTTGGGCGAAGTCGATTTGGGAACAACGGCTTTGATTGGAACAACTGCGTTTGTGGTGATGTTCATTGCCGGAGCCAGCCCTCTATGGCTCGGCGCTGTGTCGCTCACCGGCCTGGGCGCTCTTTTAATCGTTGCTACGCAAATCTCCGAGAGGATGGGACGACTCTCCGCTTTCCTTCATCCGCAGCATTTCAAGGAGGATGCTGGTTTACAACAGATGCAGGCGTTGATCGCCTGGGGCAGTGGTGGAATGGAAGGACTCGGCCTGGGGAACGGGCGCCAGAAAATGCTTTATCTACCGTACGCCCACACCGATTTTATTTTTCCAATTGTGGGTGAAGAGCTTGGTCTGCGGTTTAGTCTCCTCGTGGTTTTTCTATTCGTGGTGATAATTGTGTGCGGCACTATGATTGCGCTACACGCCAAGGATCGCTTCGGCCTACTCCTGGGCTGCGGAGTAGTCTCGCTCCTGGCTCTGCAGGCCGCGGTTAACATTGGCGTGACCACCTCGCTCCTGCCGAATAAGGGGCTGCCACTGCCTTTTATCAGCTACGGAGGTTCTAACCTTGTCGCGTGTATGTTCGGCGTCGGTTTATTGCTGAACATTTACCGGCAGGGCATTCTCGAACCGCCGCATAAGAAAACCGCCACCATGCATGCCAGAATGATGCCGCGGATCTAATAATCATCAGTCTTATGAGTTACATAGGTCCCATATGAATGCAGTGATCGCATGCGGAGGCACTGGCGGCCATCTTTTCCCCGGCATCGCCGTGGCAGAAGTGCTGCGCGATCGTGGCCACGACGTAATGCTGTTAATTTCCGAAAAGGACATTGACGCTCTGGCGGTTTCCGGGCACGCAAATTTCCGAGTCGAAAAATTGCCGACGGTTGGGCTCCCCTCGCCTTTTTCTCCCGCGTTCTTTGGGTTCGTTCGCCGCTTTTACGAAAGCTTATCACTTTGCCGCTCTCTGTACCGTAAATTCAAACCTCAGGTGATCCTCGGCATGGGTGGATTCACTTCCACGGCGCCGGTGTTGGCCGGACGAATACGAGGCATTGCGACCTTTATTCACGAATCAAACGCCGTGCCCGGAAAGGCAAACCGATTGACGGCACGGATGGTGCACGCGGTGATGCTCGGCTTCAAGGAATGCGCGCCTTTCTTTCCAAAAACACGCACCGAAGTCACCGGCACGCCGGTCCGGACTGAACTAGTGCGTTTGGATCGGAGGATCGCGCGCCAAAAACTCGGGCTGGATGAGGATCTGCCTACGTTGCTTGTGATGGGAGGCAGCCAGGGGGCAAGCGGAATTAATCAGGCATTGATTAAATCGGTGCCATTCTTGAAAGGTGTGCCGCTGCAGGTGATCCATCTTTGCGGCGCACGAGATGAGCGTTTGGTTTCAGATAACTATCGCCGCGAAAATATTCCCGCTTACATCGCCGCTTTTCATCATCGAATGGAAGAAGCTTACAGCGCTGCAGATCTCGTCGTGGCACGGGCCGGCGCGGCCAGCCTTGCTGAGTTCGCCGCTTTTTCGTTGCCTGGGATCCTGATCCCGTTTCCCTATGCCACTAATGATCATCAAACACGCAACGCAGAAATTTATGCGCGCATTCAGGCAGCAATTCTCATCAAGGAATCAGACGTCTCCGGCGAATTGCTTGCGCGAAATATTCGCGAGTTGATCCAGGACCGGCAGCGGATCGAGCGAATGGCTGCGAATTCTTCACATCTGGCGTCGAAAGATGCTGCTGGGCGGGTGGCTACCACAATGGAGAAATATACGACTCATGAAGCCCGTGTCTGAAGAATGCAGCGCGCCTGCCGATCGCGTCCTGGCAATTGATTTGCCGCGATTCCTGACGCAAGAGCATCACCCGATTCATCTTGTTGGTGTAGCGGGAAGCGGCATGAGCGGTCTCGCGGCGCTTTTGATTGAGCTCGAGCACACGGTGAGCGGCTCAGACAAGGCGAGCTCGATGGAAACAGATCGATTGCAGCGGCTCGGGCTGCGCTTTTATGAACAGCATCGTCCGGAACACGCATGCCCCGCCGACCTTGTTGTTTTTTCCTCCGCAATTAAGAGCGACAATCCCGTTCTCGTGACCGGGCGTGATTCGGGAAAACCCGTCGTCCGTCGCGCGGAAGCGCTCGCTGCAATCATGCGCGCGAAGCGCGGCATTGTTGTCGCCGGAATGCATGGCAAAACAACTACCTCGGCAATGACGGCGCACGTTTTGCGCGAAGGCGGCCTGCATCCATCCCATTACGTTGGCGCCGAAATCCCAATTCTGGGAACGAACGCGCACTGGGACCCACGCGGCGAACATTTTGTCGCTGAAGGCGACGAAAGCGACGGCACTCTGCGCTGCTTCCATCCCGAGCACGCCCTCATTCTGAATATCGAAGAAGAACATCTTGATTTTTATTCCGATCTCGCCGCGATCGAAGAAGTCTTTGCGCGGCTCATCGAGCAAACCAGCGGAACGGTTTTTTACAATATCGATGACGCGAACACGGCGCGATTATGCGCAACCCGCAAAAACACGATCTCGTTCGGGTTCTCGGACGCGGCCGATTATCGAGGCGCCGAAGTAGACTTGCATTCTTTCAGCTCAGATTTTTGCGTTTATTTTCGGGAGCAAAAACTCGGTGAGGCCGTGCTGAACGTGCCAGGGCCGCACAATGTCCACAATGCCCTCGGAGTGATTGCGCTCGCAGTCGAGCTTGGAATTCCGTTTAAAAAAATTGCAGCTTCTCTTCGTAAATTCGAGCACGCGCGACGCCGGTTTGAGATCAAATATGAGAGCGAGCGCTTTTTGCTCGTTGACGATTACGCGCATCACCCGACCGAAATTCGCGCTACATTGAAGACTGCGCGAGCGATTGGCCGGAAACGGGTGCTCGCCATGTTTCAACCGCATCGTTATTCGCGCACGCAAGCGCTATGCACGTGGTTTGGCAGTGCCTTCGACGACGCAGACCGCTTGGTGGTGACTGACGTTTATCCTGCGAGCGAACCGCCGATTCCTGGCATCAGCGGGCAGATGATTGTCGATGAAGTCTTGAAACGCGGTCATCGCGGTGCCACGTACCAGCCGCGCTTCGAGCGCATCCACTGCGATATCGGCAACGCACTCGACGTCGGCGATCTCGTGTTGAGTCTCGGCGCCGGCAACATTCACGAGCAATTGTCGATTTTGGCGGCGGATCTCGTGATTGCTGAAAAGTTAAGGGCGATCGTGGGCGAAAGCGGCGACGTGCGCCTTTATGAGCCCCTCTCCAAACACACCACGTTGCGCGTAGGCGGCCCTGCGCAATTTTGGGTCGAGCCGCAGAGCGAGAACGCGTTTGCCGCACTGATTCGATTTTGTAGGGATGAAAGCCTCCCACTTTTTGTGATGGGTCGAGGCTCGAATCTTCTTGTCCGCGATGGTGGGATTCGTGGCGTGGTGGTTCACCCGTACGGCGGCGATTTCGACAAAATCGAGATCAACGGGTCCGAGATCACTGCAGGCGCAGGCGTGAAGTTGAGAGAAGTTGCTTATGCGGCGCGGACGGCAAATCTCGGCGGACTCGAATGGATGGAGGGAATCCCGGGCGCAGTGGGGGGCGGGTTGCGCATGAACGCCGGCGCGATGGGGGCGCAAACTTTCGAGAACGTGGCGCGCGTTCGTTACCTTGATACCGAAGGCAATCCGCACGTGAAAAATCGAGATGAACTGGAGGTTTTTTACCGGCGATTCCCGTTACTGGAGAATAATTTCGCGATTTCGGCGACATTCCACGCGCAGCCGGCTGAGCGCGCAAAGATCGATGAGCGCTTGCGTGAATCACAGGAGAAACGGCGCACGACACAGCCAGTCGCCAAGAGCGCAGGTTGCATTTTCAAGAATCCCGACAGCATTCCCGCGGGAAAACTGGTGGATGAATTAGGCCTCAAGAACTTGCGGGTAGGAAATGCGCGCGTCTCGCAGGTTCACGGCAATTTCATTGTGAACGATGGCGGCGCCACGGCGACTGAGATGCTCGAGTTGATCGATCGCATCAAGCAAACAGCGAAGGCAAAGCGCGGCATCGAATTAGAAACGGAAGTGCAAATCGTGGGAGAACCGCGTTCATGAAAACAGAAGATTTACCGAAGAAGACAGCGGTCCTGATGGGCGGACCTGGTTCCGAGCGCGACGTTTCGCTTGCGACGGGTCGCGGAGTTTCAAAAGCGTTGCGCTCGTTAGGGGCCGACGTCGTTGAAGTCGATGTGCGCGACGAAGATTTCCAACTACCGAAAGGTGTCGATCTGGCTTTCCTCACCATTCATGGAACTTTCGGCGAGGATGGAACGCTGCAAAAAATCCTGGAAGACCGCGGCGTTTCCTACACTGGCGAGGGCGTCGAAGGAAGCCGGAGCGCGTTCGATAAATTTTTAACCAAGGAAAAGTTTGAGCAGCACGGCGTGCGGACTCCGGCGTGGGAAACGATTGGTGCCCACGAGCGTCCGCGCATGCAGCCACCAATCGTAATCAAAGCGCCGCGGCAAGGCTCTACCGTCGGCGTTCACATTGTGAGAAATGCGGAGGAAATTGCGACGGCGATCTCCGGTTCTGCAAAGTACGATCGCGAATTATTGGTAGAAAAGTTTGTATCTGGCCGGGAATTAACGATAGGTATTCTCGGTGACCAAGCCTTGCCCATTCTCGAGATAATTCCGAAAGGCGGCTTCTACGACTTCACCAATAAGTATCCTTTCCTCAATCCTCAGGCGGGCGGCGGCGCGGAGCATGTTTGCCCGGCGCGGATCGACGAAAAGAAAACAGCCGAAATTCAGGAATTAGCGTTGCGAGCGTTTCGCGCGCTCGGCTTGCAAGTTTACGGGCGCGTTGATGTCATTTTGTCCGACAGCGGCGAGCCGTTTGTGCTGGAGGTCAACACCATTCCCGGAATGACCGAAGCGAGTCTGCTGCCGGAGGCTGCTGCGGCCGCCGGTATCGGCTACGTCGATCTTTGCGCCCGCATCATCGAACTGTCTCGCGCCAGAACAGAAGGGATTCGGAGATGAATTTCGGCCAAAAAAGCCCTCGATTGCGAAATCGACGAGTGTCCAATGTGCGCCAGCGGCGTCAGCAGCACTTGCTCGATGTGAAGGTCCGTTCCCGCAGAGCGACGCAGCATCGCATTCGAAGGGCGATGGGCGTCCTCTGCAGAGTATTTTTAATCGCTGCGTTGTGCGGCGCCGCTTATGCCGGCGTGCGCGAAGGTGCAAGACGCCTGTTGTTTGAGAATTCAGATTTTCGAATAAAGACAATTGAATTGCAGACTGACGGCACTTTGCAGCGAGAGCAGGTTTTGAAAGCCGTCGATCTGCATGAAGGCAAAAATATTTTTAAGGTAAACCTCGCGCGGGTGCATGATTCCATACAGCAGCTTCCTCAAACTGACGAAGTTCAGGTGGTGCGAAAATTGCCGGGTGAGATCGATATTCATGTGGTGGAACGAAAGCCGGTCGCCTGGATCACCAGCGAAAAAGAAATTTCCGATCCATTTGCATCAGATGCTGCGTTTTTGGTGGACGCGCGTGGTATTTTGATGAAACAAAAGAAGTTGTTGCCCGAATATCTCGGACTGCCGCTCATCCTGGGGTGCTCGAGCGAATCGCTCGAGGCGGGGAAAGCTGTCGAATCACACGAAGCGAAAACAGCCCTGGAGCTACTGCGTCTAAGCGAGCGCAGTTTTTTGCAAATGCGCTTCCAGATTCGCGAGATCGATGTTTCGAAAGGTTATTGCCTGCTGGTGACGGACAAAAACCACGCGCGGGTGACGCTCGGGTTTAATGATCTGCAAACGCAACTACGGCGGCTGGAACAATTTCTTGTTTATTGCGACGACTCAAAACAGGAACTCGGGACTCTAAACCTTCTTGTGCAACGAAACATTCCCGTCACTTTCGCTGACCTTCCGGCCGCGGTCATTAACGATACGATCGCACCCGCTGTGGAGCCGCGGATCATGAAGGCAATCCCAGTGGCTGCGCCTGAAACCCGCCTTCGCCAAGGCTCCGGCGGCCAAGAAACTGCGGCGCCTGCGCCGAAGTCGCGCGCGGGTTCAACGCCCTTTATCAGGGCAAATCCCAGACAACGACAGAAAACGGATTAACAACCATGGCTAACAATAATTTGATGGTCGGTCTTGAGATTGGGACATCCAAAATTTGTGTCGTTGTCGGCGAAGGTCGGCCTGACGGCACCATCAAAATCCTGGGAGTCGGCCAGGCGCCTTCACGCGGCGTGCGCAAGGGGGAGATCGTCGATTTTGAGACGGCGATGAAATGCGTGCACGAAGCAGTGGTGGATGCCGAACAGAAAAGCGACGTGATGATCCGGAGCGTTTATGTCGCCGTCGCTGGCTCCCACCTGCAAAGTTTCAATAACCGGGGATGCGTCATGCTGCCCGAGGATCGCGATGAAATTGATGAACGGGATGTCGAGGACGTAAAAATTAATGCGCGCGAGGTGAGCATTCCGGCGCAAAACGCGTTCCTTCATTCCCTCATTCAACATTATCATGTGGATGGACAAAACGGCGTGCTGAACCCGATAGGAATGCTTGGGCAAAAATTGGAAGCCGATTTTCATATCATCCATGGCGTGCGCACCCGGATTCAAAATACCATTCGCTGTGTGAAAGAGCTGCCGCTGGATGTGGAGGACGTTGTTTTCGGCGGGCTTGCTTCTGCGCAGGTCGTGCTCACCCAGCATCAGAAAGATCTTGGCGCGCTGGTGATCGATATGGGCGGCGGGACGACTGATTACATCTTGTACGCCGACGGTGCGGTGAAACAAAGCGGTTGCGTGGCTTTGGGCGGCGACCACATCACCAACGATATCTCGATGGGGCTGCGCATCCCAATGGCCCGCGCGGAGAAATTAAAAATCGAAGAAGGCAGTTGCACTCTTGGTAATTGTTTGCCTGGCGAAATGATTTTGTTAAAGGACGATTCAGGGTTCGCCGGAAGAGAGATCGAGCGGGAAATGCTGAACACAATCGTTCACCTGCGCGTGCGTGAAGGATTTGAGTTACTTAAACGCAGGCTGGACGAAGAGCCGTATCTCAATTATCTCGGCGCAGGCATCTTCATTACCGGCGGTTGCAGCCTTCTTAGTGGTATCGATCATCTCGCAGAGGAAATTTTCGAGATGCCTGCGCACGTCGCGCACGCGCAGACCACCTGGGGCGTAACATCTGCAGTGGAGGACCCCCAGTTCTCGACAGCGATCGGCTTGGTCAGGTTCGCACAAGTGATGCATACAGATCGGCCGCCGCGAGGGTTTGGCAGAATCATTGGAAGGCTTTTCAGCGGAATGCGATGAACCCCAAGCACCAGATTACGTTATGATTCAACTCAGTAAAAATTACAGTCTCCCGGATCGGCTGTCAGAATTTGTTCCGGTTAAAGTTGTGAGCGTTGGTGGTGCCGGGCTAAGCGCTCTGGATCGAATCGTGCTCGACGGCTTGGAGAAGGCCAGCGTAGTTGCGATCAATACCGACGTACAGTCACTCACTAGTTCGGTTGCGGCGCATAAGGTGCAGCTCGGCCGTAGTATAACGCGCGGTTTGGGGACGGGCGGCGACCCCGAACTCGGTTATGACGCAGCTGTAGAATCGGCTGACGAAATTCGCGAGGCGATGGCCGATGCGCGGATGATTTTCGTTTGTGCAGGGCTTGGCGGCGGCACCGGGTCGGGTGCGGCACCGTACGTTGCGCATCTGGCTCGTGAAGCTGGGGCGCTTGTGATCGGCTTCGTTACTCTTCCCTTCACATTTGAAGGCAAACGGCGCAACGCCCAGGCGCGAGACGCGCTCGCCCGGCTAAGCGAGGTTTGCCACTCGGTGATCTGCTTCGAGAACGATCGGATGGGCGATTTGGTCTCGCCGCAAGCAGGAATTCATCAGGCGTTCGCAATGGCGGATACCACAATCAGCCAGAGTGTGCGCTCCGTTGTGAACTTAATTCAGCGGCCGGGACTAATTCGAATCGGCTTCGATGATTTGCTGGCAGCATTGCGCACGCACAACGGCCGTTGCTTGTTTGGCTTTGGCGAAGCCGATTCGGACAATCGCGCGCACGACGCTCTCACGCAGGCGCTTAAAAATCCATTGATGGATCGTGGCCGGATGCTGGCGGACGCTACAACCGTACTCGTGCAGGTGGCAGGCGGGCCCGGTATGACGCTCTCTGAGGTCGAAGTCCTCATGCAGGAACTTGGCCGTCATGTTGACGAGCAAACACAAATTCTTTTCGGCGCAGTCGTTGACGGACGATTGGGAGATCGTTTGACCGTGACCATTATCAGCTCCCTCGCTGCAGAAGGCGATTTGATTTCGCAACCCCAGGACTCCGCGGCGTTGAGCAGCGCATCCGCGCAGCCGCCACTCGACGAGGAACAACATCACCCTGAGCCACAGATTTATATCGAACCTGAGCCAGCGGCGATGGAATCAGCGCCTCTTGAGGAAAGTATTTCGTTTGAAGAGCCGGTGGCGGCGGAAGCGACGCCGCCCTCCCCACCCGTTCCAAGCGAACCCAAGCCGCACACAGTTGCGCCTCCGAAGAAAGTGGCAGCGCAAAAGGAAGAAAAAGCGCCAGCCGAAAAATCCCTGCAGGCGAAACAGGAAACGTTGCAATTCGAGCCTGTCACGCGGGGACGATTTGAAAAAAGTGAGCCGACGATCGTCGAGGGCGAAGATCTCGACGTGCCAACCTATCTGCGGAAGAATATCAAGGTGAAGTGACATCGCGTGTCAGGCGATGTCATCCCGAGCGAGGCGGAACGGAGTCGAGGGATCCCGTGGATTTGCCGGACAGTTCCGCTACCGGATTGAAGCGCATGTCATTTCATCAATTCCAGCACGGCTGCTGTCATCGCCACAATGCCGACGCGAATTGTCGGCTCGGGAACAGGCGCAAACTTGCTCGAATGCAGACTCGGCAATTCTTTTCCCGTTTGTTCGGATTCAGCAATCTTCGCCGGATCAACAGCACCGAAGTGAAAATTGACCGCAGGAATGGAATGATCCGGCAGGCTGTATTCGGAAAAATCTTCACCGCCCATTGTTGGATCGACAATCTCCACGTTGTCGGCGCCTAACGACTTCTTCCAGATATCGACCAGCCGCTTTGTTAGCTCGGGATTGTTGTACATCGCAGGGCAGATTTCATCTTTGCGCACTGTCACAATAGGCGCGCGCTCACGCGGAACTCCGGCCGCGGCGGCGATCTCCCTCGCGATCCTGTCAATTGCGGCCAGCGCCTTGTCGCGCACCTGCTTTTTGTAGGTGCGAACCGTCAACTGCATCTTCACTTCATCCGGAATGATGTTGCGCTTTGTCCCGCCGTGAATTGAACCAACGGTGACAACGATCGGATCGAGCGGATTATTTTCGCGACTTGCGATGGTTTGCCATGCGTTGATGATCTCTGCAGCAAGCACGATCGGATCTTTGATTTTGTGCGGATACGCTCCGTGTCCGCCTACGCCGCGCACGGTTACATCGACTGAATCGACATTCGCGGAAGTGTACCCTTCCGTTACGCCGATGTGGCCAGTCTGCAGGTCGGCCTTGTCATGAAATCCCAGCGCGAAAGCCGGTTTGCCGAATCGGTCGTAGAGTCCGGCCTTGAGCAGCGCGCGTGCACCATTTCCGGTTTCCTCCGCTGGCTGCCCAACGAACACGATCGTGCCGTGCCATTGATCTTTTAGCTTCGCGAGCGCCCGTGCCGTGCCGATGAATGCGGCGATGTGCACATCGTGTCCGCAGGCGTGCATAACATGCACATCCTTACCTTCGTCATTCTTCGCCGTGACCTTGCTGGCGTATGGCAGTCCCGTTTCTTCTTCTACGGGGAGCGCGTCCAAGTCTGTCCGCACAAGAACGGTCGGTCCATCGCCATTTTTCATCACGCCGATCACTCCGTAGGCTTTCAACTTTGGATCATCGTAAGTGCCAAAATGCTCGGTGACCTCGCACCCGGCTGCGCGCAATTCCTTTGCGACCAACGCTGCCGTGCGCTCTTCACGCCCGGACAGCTCCGGATGGCTGTGGACGTCCTTGTAAATCGTCAATAGCGACGGCAACTCCGCGTCAGCGAGCGATTGCGGCGTCGGTTGCCCGAAAAGAGAGAGCGCAGGTAGGATCGTGAACAAGAAGATCGGAAACGAACGAATTTTCATTCCTGACCTATATCCACAGATTTGACAGATTGGAAAGCCTGGCCGTCGCTTCGCGTCCGTTGCAGCCGCACGTTATTTTTCGTTGGGTTCGACCCTCACCTGCCGCTACGCGTCCGGCTCGGGTCGGGGATCGCGACCAGGCGGAGCGTTGAGAGGATTGAGGTGAGGGTCAGTTGGCTTTCGAATGCGCGGAATGCGCGTAATCTGCCGTGCAACCATGGAATTCGAGAAAAACACGTTGCTGTTTGGCGCTGATCCCACGCCGCGAATTGTCGCCATCGAACTCGGCGAAACTGGAACGGTTCGTGTTTACCGCCGGGAAGCGGACGGATCGACAGTCGCCGATATCGAGCCGTTTCATCCGTTCGTCTGGGCTGACAGCGACGTTGTCGATCTCGGTATCGAAACCGAAAAACTTCAGAGCAATCTCAAGTACGGCTGGCTGATCACTGTCGATAGCTGGAAGGAACTGATCGCGTTGCGAAATGGACTGAAAAATGCCGGGCGCGATTTCTTCGCGTTCACTGACCCGGTGCAGCATTATCTCACCGCCACCGGTCGCACGTTGTTCAAAGATCTGCCCTTTGAAGAACTAAAACGAATCCAGCTCGAAGTGCTTTCGTTTGATGCTGTAGCCGGAGTCGGTGACTCCGGCACCGGGGTCGCCGACCCCGGCCGAGACGATCATATCATGAGCATTGCTCTCTCGGACAACAGCGGCTGGGAAGAATTGATCGTTGTCGATCCAAACAATGTTGAGGAATCCGAAAGAAACGCGCTCAAGCGACTCACCGCACTTATCAAGGAACGCGATTCGGACGTTATCGAAGGCCATGACTTGTTTCGAGTGTATTTGCCGCTGCTCGTGGCGCGGGCGAAGAAACTCAAGACCAAACTCGATTGGGGGCGCAGCGATGGCTTCTTACGCTCCCGTCCGTCGCGACTCCAAATTGCAGAGAAAACCATCGATTACCCGAAGTTCACAGTCGGTGGTCGCCACTTTGTCGATACATTTTTGCTCGCGCAATTCTATGACGTCGGAATGCGTTCCCTGGCGGGCTTCGAACGGGCGGATGTCGCGCGTCATTTCGATCTCTGCGACAGCGAACAAATTTCTGCACTGACCGGTAGGGAGTTGCAGCGTGCTTATCTGGAAAGTTCAGAAACCTTCCGGCGACGCGCATTATGCGGCGTTCGAGAAACACGCGCGTTATCGGACCTGCTGAGCCCGAGCTACTTCATCCAGGCGCAGATTTTTCCCTACAACTACCAGGACGTCATCGTGCGCGGCAACGCCACGCGCATCAACGCACTTTTTGTGCGCGAATATTTTCGACAGCAGCATTCCATTCCCGAACTGCCGCTGGTGCGCGCATTCGAAGGAGGTTACACCGATATTTTCTTTACTGGCGTGGCGCGCGACGTGTGGCATTGCGACATCGCTTCGCTTTACCCGTCGGTCATGTTGCAATTCGACTGTTTTCCCGCAACGGACCAACTCCAAATCTTTCGACACTTGCTGACCGATCTCCGTACGTTTCGCTTGGAGGCAAAAGCGAAAATGCGCGCGGAAAAGGATCCCGCCAAGCAACACCATCTTCAAGCGCTGCAAAACACGTTCAAAATTCTGCTGAACAGCTTCTACGGCTATCTCGGATTCGCGCAGGGACATTTCGCCGACTTCGACGCCGCAGCGCGTGTGACGCAGATCGGGCGCGATCTGCTTAAGAAGATGATTGAGTGGCTCAACGCACATGGAGCGCGAGTCATCGAGGTCGATACGGACGGTATCTATTTCGTGCCGCCTTCTTCTGTAGCGGCAGGCGTGTCGCCTGCAAAAGCGCAATCCCATGCAGCCGGCACGGCTGCCACTACAGAAAATCAGCTCGACGAACTACAACATGCCCTGGCAAAGGAATTGCCGCCCGGGATCGATGTCGAAATCGACGAGCAGTTCGACGCAATGTTCAGCTACAAGGCCAAAAATTATGCGCTGCTCACTAAAGATGGCGACGTGATCATCAAAGGCGGCGCGCTGAAATCGCGTGGACTCGAAAAATTCCAACGCATTTTTCTCGAGCAAATGATTAAGTTAATCATGCAGGGAAAATCGGAGGCAGTGGGCAATCTGCGAAACGAATTTGAACAAAAAATTCGCGATCGGGAATGGAAGATCGACATGCTGATGAAAACCGACACGCTCCAGGATTCGCTTGATAAATATCGGGCGAAGATTGCTGGCTCCGCGCGGAATCGCGCCGCCGCCTATGAGCTCGCGCTGGCCAGCGGCCGCAATTACAAACCCGGCGACCAGATCAGTTACTACATCAAAGCAACGCCGAAGAAAGCTCCCGCCTATGAAGCCGCTAAACCCGCCAGCGAATTCGATCCCGAAAACCGCGACGAAAACGTCGATTACTACGTTGCGAAGCTGGACGATCTCGTGAAAAAATTCACCAGCCTAACGGCGGTGGCTTCGGCGCCGAAGCAGGAGAGCCTGGCGCTGTAGCCTGTCACTGATCACATTTTCTTCAGAAAATTGCGCACATGTTTGTGGTCGCCTGCTGTTAAGAACACGAGAACGCCGGGATCGGCGCGGAAAATCAGCCGAATTTGCAGACCTGCACGGCACTCAAAATAATTCCGTCGCAGCCGGCGAATACCGAGGCCGGAATGAAGATGCGGCGAATCAAATCCATCACGAGCAGCATCAATGGTGCGAGCAACTTCGCGGCGCCGCGATTTCGGCGGGCCACTGACTGCTGCGCGAAACGGCTGCGAAAGATCAATCTGCAATGTCGGCTTCCAAATCGCCGCTGTAGCGCTTCATCGTGCCAGCTCTGCGTGCCCGAGCAATCTTTTTGTCCATCCGCTTAACGAATCGATCGAGCTCTTTCTCCGTCACGCCATACTCCTGCAGCGCGTAATCGTCCGAGTGAACTGTGACCGGCCGAAGCGCGATGACTTTGTCACCATGCAAAATGCCAATGTCCTCCCCATTGGCGGCGCGCTTGAGAAGGGAGGTAAGATTTGCCCGCGCACGTGTAGGAGACAATGTCGTCATGAGACGATATTAAGACGATATGGCGAGCAGCTCAAATGCATTTCTTTAACTTGCCGACCTGCGTTACGCCGCCACATGTAATATTTATGAAAATATTTCTTGGGTCTCTGCTCGTTTCCATCGCCACCGTACCCCTGTTTTACCAATCCTTTGGAGCTGAAACCGACCTTGCCCCAATCAAAGCCGAAGTCACGAAACGGCATGATGAAGCCGTGAAGCGGTTGCAGGATTGGATTGGCCAGGTGTCGATCGCGGCGGAGAACCGCGGTTATCCCGAAGGCGCGGAATACATGGCGAAGCTCGCGCGCGATGCGGGATTTCAGCAGGCGACCGTGATCAACACCGATGGGAAACCGGGAGTTTTCGCCACCCTGGATGCAGGCGCACCGAAGACGGTCGGGCTCTATTTCATGTACGACGTAAAGCAGTTCGATCCGGCGGAGTGGACGTCGCCTCCGACTGAAGCGCGAATCGTGGACAAACCGCCGCTGGGCAAAGTGATGATAGGTCGCGGCGCGGTGAATCAGAAAGGGCCGGAAGCAGCTTTTCTCGCGGCGCTGCACGCGATTCGAGGCGCTGGAAAGAAAATGCCCGTGAACCTCGTGATGGTCGCGGAAGGCGAAGAGGAGATCGGTTCGCCGCATATCCCCCAACTCGTCAGGCGACCCGAAGTTCTGGACGCGCTGAAGAAATGTGTCGGCGTGTTCATGCCGCACGCCACGCAGGATTTGGACGGTATCGTGACAGTAAACCTCGGATCGAAAGGCGTGATTGAACTGGAGCTCGTCTCGAGCGGCGAAAAATGGGGACGCGGTCCGGCGAAAGATATTCACTCCTCGCTCAAAGCGATGGTGGACAGCCCCGCATGGCATTTGGTGAAAGCGCTCGACACGCTGGTGTCCGAAGACGGGAATGAAATTGCAATCGACAACTACCCAAAGCCCCTTCCGCTAAGCGGCGAAGAAAAATCGATGATCGAAAAAGTGTCAAAGGTGCGCAGCGAAGCGCAGGCAAAGAAGCAATTCAGCGTTCAGCATTGGATCAACGATTTGCCATGGGAGCAGGCGAACGAGCGACTTGAATCGCAGCCAACCGTTAACATTGAAGGCTTGGTTGGCGGTTACACCGGACCTGGCGGCAAAACGATTTTGCCTCATCGCGCCGTGGCAAAGATCGACATGCGCCTTGTGCCTGATATGAAAGCCGCTGACGCACTCGCGGCGTTAAGGGAGCACCTGGCGAAGCGCGGCTTCGGCGACATCGAAGTAAACATGACAGGCGGTTACGATCCCACGAGCACATCCGCGGATTCCGCACTCATCAAGGCGCAGGTCGCGACCTATAAAGAATTCGGAATCGAACCGCTGTTGTGGCCGCGCAACGCCGGCTCGTATCCTGGCTACGTCTTTACAGGTCGGCCGCTGAACCTCGCGGCGGGACATTTTGGGCTAGGTCACGGCAGCGGCGCGCACGCGCCCGACGAATATTACATCATTGAATCTGCGAACCCAAAGATTCAAAGCTTCGACGGCGCAGTGATGTCTTTTGTCGAATATCTCTACGAGTTAGCGAAGTAACCAGGAGCGCGGAAAACGCGCGAATGGGATTTGCTGTAGCGGCGGCTGTGTCAGCCGCATTAAACGCACGATTCGTTGCCACTTCGCCAACAAAGATTGAAATTGACATCGATGAATCACTGCATCACCGTATCAAACGATGAGAACGACGGTGACCCTCGATGACGAAGCATACGAAGCAGCCGTTACCCTTGCTAAGACTTCAGGCAAACGTTTGGGCGAGGTTATTTCCGATCTGATCCGGCGTGCCGTGCAAAAGCCGCAAGGCCATGCAATGAGAGGCGGCAAACGCTTTGCCACATTCGAGGTCCCACCCGGCGCTCCCATGATCTCGCTCAAGGCCATTCGACGCGCTTGGGAAGAGGAATGAAATTATTTCTGCTGGACGCAAACGTCTTGCTCGCGCTTGCCTGGCCTAACCATCCATTTCATCACCGCGCGGTCGCCCGTCTCGCGCGACGTGAACGCCGCCGGTGGGCGACCTGCCTGCTGACTCAAGCCGCTTTCGTCCGGCTGTCCAGCAACCCTGCGGTGATTCCCAGTGCGAAATCCCCCGCCGAAGCTGGCTATCTGCTTGGCGAACTGATCGACGATCCGAATCACGTGTTTCTCGAAGCTAAAAGCAGGCAGCTGGCACGGTTGCAAGAATTGCTTGCCCGCTGCCACGGACATAACCAAGTCAACGACGCCTTCTTGATCTGGCTGGCGTCGTCTCGCGGAGCAACCGTCCTGACCTTCGACGCCCCGCTTCGCCATCTGGCTCCGAACACCGAACTGGTAGAACTGATCGCCTAAGACAAGCAGCTAAGGCCAGTCCTCTTTGGTCGCGCCGTCTTCCCCTGGTTTCAACAGTAGTGCAGCAGCTGGACCGGCCATAAGCCGGTGGCTACAAAACTGGCAGGCGGCTACAGCAATTTTGCTTCCAGATTGATCTGCGTGCCGGCGAGGGCGACTGACACAGGACAAGTCTTTTTGGTCAGCTCGGCCTGCTCGTGAAATTTCCCCTCGTCGATCCCCGGCACCTCCGCTTCAGTTTTGAGATCGATCGTGGTGATCTTTGGACCGCCGCCGACCATTTCCAATTTCACGGTCGCGGTAGTGCTGATCCGCTTCGCGGGATGACCTGCCTTTTCCAGATTTGCCGACAGGGCCATTGAGTAACAGCCCGCCTCGGCTGCGCCGATGAGTTCCTCCGGATTGGTCCCCTTCCCTTCCTCGAAGCGCGATGAAAATGAATAGGGGCCATCGAACGCGCCGCTCCCAAGTTTCATGTTTCCTTTACCTTCCTTCAAAGTGCCTTCCCAAACAGCCGATCCAGTTCGTGTTGCCATTTTTTTGTCTCCTTTAGTCGTTTCTCGTGACGCAGGCAATCGTGCCTGCAATTCTGGCAGACAGGATTGTCTGCCTCACTTCACTTAGCGCGGACGCGGGCGAGCGCAATGCGTTTTCGGAAACCAAGGCGCTCGCCCCGGTGAGCGCCTTTACAAGGTCAGGCAGCTTCTGGCGCAGCTGTGGTCGGCAAGCTTTGTTCGCGTTTTGCGTCGGCGAGCACGCGCTGTTTGCGACCCAGCCAGATACCTAGGGCGCACCAGATTGCTCCAAGCGGAACTGCCACCCAGGAAATGCCGGCGAGTCCCAAGCCAAACCAGCGCATTAACGGATAGGACCACGCGCCGATTTGATCGCCAAAACGGTAGCCGAATGTGTCGATCAGGCTCTTCGCTTTGTATTTATCCTCTCGCCGCAAGACCGTGAAGAGAACTTCGCGCGCTGGTCGAAGCAGCGCGAAGCCCGCGGCCCGTCGCAAGATCTGGAACGTCGCAAGGACGGTGAGAACCGGTGCGAAGCCAATCGCGGCAAACCCAACGGCGCTCAAAAGCGGCATGAGCACCAGCGTGATTCCAACTCCGAACCATTTCATTAGACGGCCGGTCAGAAAAACCTGAATCAGCACCGTAATCGTGTTTACCGCGATATCGATGTTTGCCAGGAACGACGTGCGCGCGGCGCGATCCTGCAGTTGATGTCCTGTAAGGTCAGATTGTTGAAAATATGCCCACGTGTTCGTGAGCGTGTAGATCATGAGAAACACGGCGAGACCAAGTAGGTAGGGCGATCGAGCAATGTGCGTCGCGCCTTCCCAGAATTTGCCGCCGATTGGTTGCTCACTTCGCTCATCATGCGCCCGAGAATCGGCGGGAAATCGGCGCACACATTGGGCAGCAATCTCCAACATGACCGCTGTGATGAGGAGAAAGAGTCCGGTGCTCAGCTTTCCGGCAAGCGAACTCGTGACCAGACCACCAACGATTCCGCCCATCGAGCCGCCGACAGCAATAAATCCGAAAAGCCGTTTGGCTTGCGCTGGTGAGAAAACGTCAGCCATGAACGACCAAAACATTGTTGTGGCGAAAAGATTGAAGACGCTGACCCAGATGAAAAATATGGGCGCAAGGATCGTGCGTCCCTGCGCGGCTGGCATCCAGCGCATGAGGAGGAAGAACACAAAAAGGTTCGCGATGGCGAAACGGTACGCGATTGGAATAAACCGCCGCCGCGACATACGCGTGACGATGGCGGCATAAAGCGCGTTCGCGATCAGCATCCCGATCAGCGTGCCGGTGTACATCCACGGCAGATTTTCAACACCGCGGTCGGCGCCGATCTCATCGCGGATTGGCCGGATGACGTAATAGCCGCCGAGAACGACGAAGTTGAAAATGAAGGATAGCCATAGAGCACGAATCTCCTCCGGCTTTACGTCAACGATCTTGGTGAAAATTCTCTTCATGCTGTAGCCGCGGCCCTGTGGGCCGCGCGCACGCGTCACACAGCGACGCGGCTACAATTTCTTCTTCCACGCGGCAAGCACTTCCGCTTCGCGCTCTGGCGAGAGACCAGCTTTCGGATGCGATTGGCGCTCTTGCGGGAGCGATTTGAACCAGGCGAGTGTGTCGCGCGCAGTTTCGGCGAGCGGCCGGAATGTCAGCCCTTTGTTCAGCGCGCGATCGATTTTTGCGAGAGCAAGTCCGCTGTCCTTGCCGGTCCACACAGGCATATCGGACCACGGTTCCACTTTCTGCTGCGTGAGAAAATCTTCCGCTACCCACGTGAACGTGGCATTTGATTTCAGTGCGGCTTTGATCCCATCAAGCATTTCGCTGATGCCTAACGGTTTGGCTGGGCCGGTTGCATTGTAAATTCCGGTTTCGCGGTTTTCGGCCATGCGGATCGTCCATTCGGCGAGATCTCGTGCGTCGATGAATTGCACCGGGTCGCTGGGCGACCCGGGCGCGAGCACTTCACCTGCACGATCGATCCGCACGGGCCAATAGGTGAAGCGATCGGTCTCGTCTCGCGGCCCGACGATGAGCCCCGGCCGAATAATCAGCGTTTTCCCAGGAAACCATTTCTCAGCTTCTTTTTCGGAGAGCGCCTTGAGCGGACCATAGGTTTTGTAACCGCCTGCCTTCATCGCCTCGAGCGTCTCCTTGTACGGATCGGCGCCTTCATATTTTTCCATCGGCGCGTTTTCGTCCGGGCCGGTTTTCACCTCGCCATAAACGGAAATCGTCGAGATAAACACGTAATGTTCGACATTTCCTCTTAGAATTTGCGCAGCATCACGGACCCATGATGGCAGTGTCGTCGGATTATCGATCACTACATCCCATTGTCGACCTTTCAGCGCATCGAGTTTGCCATTGCGATCGCCAACGAGTTGTTCGACTTCGTTCGGCAATTCGCCCGGATGCGTCTTGCCGCGGTTGAAGGTCGTCACCTTGTGCCCGCGACTGAGCGCGTACCGCACCTGATATGGACCGGTGAATCCGGTGCCGCCAAGAATCAGAATGCGCAGAGGTTTCACAGATTTCTCTGCAAACAGCGTTGTCGATCTTGCGTTCAGCGCAACCGCGCCGGCGGCGGAAATTTTGATGAAACGGCGGCGCGTCGTCTTCATATGACCCGCTAACCTTTCTTGTCATTCCGAGCGAAGTCGAGGAATCTCTTAACCGCTATCCCCTGTCTGATTAGAGATGTCTCGACACCGCTCGACATGACAATTCGAAAGCTAAACCAAATGACTCGCCGCGAAGCCGCGCGTTTGATTGGCGCAAGTGCGGCCGGACTGGCTTTGCCGATCAGCATCCGGGCGGCGAACGAATCATCGACGATGTTAACGCGCGTCATTCCGTCCTCTGGCGAGAAGCTGCCGGTTATCGGTCTGGGAACATGGCGAGCTTTTGATGTCGATCTGACGACGGATAATCGCAGACAGCTTGAACAGGTGCTTTCGCTCTTCGTGAAACTTGGCGGTCGCGTCATTGATTCATCGCCTATGTACGGCCGAGCCGAGGAGGTGATCGGCGAACTCACTGCCGCACTCGGAATTCGGGACAAGCTTTTTCTCGCAACAAAGGTTTGGACGCACGGCAAAGAAAACGGAATCAAATCAATGGAACGTTCGATGGCGCTGTTGCGCACGAAACGAGTCGATCTGATGCAGGTTCACAACCTGGTGGATGTCCAGACGCATCTGGCGACGTTGCGTGAATGGAAGCAGCAGGGCCGCATCCGGTATCTGGGGATCACCCACCACGAGGCAGGCGCTTTTCCCGATGTCGAGAAAATCATGCGCAGTGAGAAACTGGACTTTGTGCAGATCAACTATTCACTCATGGAACGCGAGGCTGAAGAGCGCGTTCTGCCGCTGGCGCAGGAGCGCGGCGTGGCGGTAATCGTAAATCGACCGTTTGGAGCTGGGGATCTCTTCGGCAAAGTGCGCTCAAAACCGCTGCCTGGTTGGGCCACGGAATTTGATTGTCGGTCCTGGGCGCAATTTTTTCTGAAATGGATCGTCGGGCATCCTGGTGTGACTTGTGCCATCCCAGCGACTGACAAGCCGGGCCACCTCGAAGACAATATGCAGGGCGGACTCGGCAGGTTGCCCGATGAAAACATGCGCCGACGGATGGTCGAATTGGTCTCATCACTGTAGAGCCGCCGGCTCTTCGCGCATTCGACAGATGTCAAATTATAAATCTTACCTTCGCTGAAAAAAATCAGTTGCGGGCGTGGCCGATATGCTGGATAGGAGGCGCGCTCTATGCCAAAACTTCTCACCATTACCTTCGCCGTTTTGGGATTTGCGGCGTTTTGTCCGCATCCCGCGTCAGCGTTGATCTTCTCTGCGCCCAACCCGAAGTTTGCTTACACAGATTCCGGCGGGAAAAAGCAATCGGTCGAAGTCGTGGACAAATATTACCCCAAGAAAATCGTGGAGCCGTGTGCGAAGATGGATGCAAATATTGATCCAAAACTACGTCGGGCGGCCACAATTGCCGAGGAACGCGCCCATGCGCACTCACTTAAGAAGTGCTGGCAATTTGTGAAAGAAGCGCTGGTTGCTGCAGGCGTGGTGAAGTCCCGGCCGCAGACGCCGCTAGCTAAACAGGCCGGTCAAGAGCTAGTCAAGAATTACGGGTTCAAGAAGCTTCCGGTATCCGATCCTTATCAGGCGCCAGTCGGCTCAGTGTTGGTTTACGACGCCAAACGGGCGGCCGGTCACGTTGAGATCCGCACTGAGGGCGGTTTCGTTAGCGATTTTCGTTCGAAGATACCTTCACGTCGGCCGCTGCTGGGCGTTTTCGCCAAATCTTAAGCCCCGAATGTGCATGGATCGCTCCAGAGGCGAAGCCACATCCATGCAGCTACAACGAGCCGGGCCGATTCGCGTCAGCGGCTTTGCGTTTGGCAGTGCTCTCAGGCGTGACTACGCGGACGGTCATAAATCGGCCATGCGCCTTTGTCCAGGCCAGGGCTTCGTTTCTCGTTTCGAAGAATCGATCAATTACCAGCGCGTTCTTTTCCGCAGCGCACCGGCCATTACAGCGGGCCGACTTGCGGCTCACCACTGACGGTCCGGTATCGACAGCCACGCCTTCAACATCGGGAAATATGATCGTGCTGCCGTAAGGAATTTTTCTCGGATCAACAGCGCAATCTCGGGCGCGGAGGTGGGCTCCATTCCACGCGGCGCGGTGTCCGGACTTTTCGTTCCGCCAGTAACAGGTCACGTGCACTAGCATCGATTCCTCGCTGGCAATGGCGCCAGGCGCCAAAAACAACACAATCACAAAACCGAGGATCAACAATTTCATTCTCTAGCGTCTCCCCGCTGGCACGGTACTTCTGGATTGCAGTTTCCCTCATCAACGAATCGCGATGGCGTGTTCGTTTGGTTGCCTGGCGGATGTGCGCCAATATCCTGACTCAAATTGTTCCCTCATGCACACTTCGCAAACTCCAGTTCGCATCGCGATGTGGTCGGGCCCGCGGAACATTTCGACCGCCATGATGCGCGCGTGGGGAAATCGGGCGGACACGGTGGTCGTCGATGAGCCCTTTTACGCCTGGTATCTCAAGACGACCGGCAAGAAACATCCCGGCGCAGAGGAAGTGATCTCAGCCGGCGAAACTGATTGGCGGAAAGTCGTTGTGCACCTGACGGGGCCGATCCCGAAGGACAGGGAGATTTTCTTCCAGAAACACATGACGCACCACCTTTTGCCGGAAATAGATCGCGAATGGCTCGGGACAATGACGAACTGTTTCCTTATTCGTGACCCACGCGAAGTGATTGCCTCGTATATCAAGAAACGGGACGAACCCGAGCTGGAGGACCTCGGCTTTACACAGCAAGCAGAGATTTTTGATTTTGTCCGCAATCGCGCGAAATCGGTTCCACCTGTTGTTGATGCAAAAGACGTGCTGGAAGATCCTGAACGAATTCTGCGGCTTCTCTGCGATGCAGTCGGCGTCCAGTTTAGCAGATCGATGCTTTCCTGGCCGCCGGGATTGCGCGAGACCGACGGACCCTGGGCGAAGTATTGGTACACGGAGGTGGCAAGGACGACCTCGTTTCGACCATATCGGCCGACGCACGACGAAGTGCCTGAGCGCTTGGGAGAAACTTATGATCGCTGCCGGGAGTGTTACCAAAGGCTGTATGAACATCGCTTGCGTTGAACCGCGGATGCTACCCGATGATAAACACGCCAGACCTCCCCATTCCCAGAATCAAGTTCAGCCACTAAACAGGGAAGATCAGTGTTCATTCGTGTCCATTCGTGGTTAGCTTTTTCGTTTTATGCTGCAGAAATTCGACGAACGAAATCGCGATCTGGTTGTGAACATCAACGGGCAGTTGGTCCATCGCGACAAGGCTGGAATCAGTCCGTTTGATTCGGCAGTACAGGGCGGCGACGCGGTCTGGGAAGGCTTGCGCCTTTACCACGGCCGTATCTTCAAGCTGCACGAGCATCTCGACCGGCTGGAGCGTTCGGCCCGTGCGCTCTCGTTCGCCGAAATTCCACCGTGCGAAAAGATCATCGAGGAAATCAAACGCACGCTTGCGGCAAACAAAATGCGCGACGCGGTCCACATTCGCTTGACCGTTACGCGCGGTGTGAAAATCACCTCGGGAATGGATCCGCGGCTCAATCAGAGCGGGCCGATGTTGATTGTTCTGGCAGAACACAAAGCGCCGGTTTACGCAAAGACTGGACTCAATTTGATTACGAGCAAGATTCGGCGCCCGCCACCCGAGGTTCTGGATGCGCGAATTCATCACGCGAACCTGCTGAATTCGATCCTGGCAAAAATCGAAGCAAACAACGCCGGCGCTGACGATGCGCTTATGCTCGATACCCGCGGTTTCGTCGCAGAAACGAACGCGACCCACATCTTCATTGTGCGCGACTCCGATAAATCGCGAGCAAGCGGCAATCTTGCGACCAGCCGCGTTGTTGCGTGCCCTGAAGGAATAACTCGCGCGACGGTGATCGAAATTTGTGCTGCCGAGAAAATTCGCTGCGTTGAGACCGACCTGTCGGTTTTCGACGTGTATGGCGCGCATGAAATGTTTTGCACAGGCACAATGGGAGAATTGGCCGCAGTCACAAAAATCGACAATCGCCAGATCGGCGATGGGACAGTCGGTCCTATGACGAAGCGCCTCAGTGATCTCTATGCCCAGCGCACCGCGAGCGAAGGCGTGCAGGTTGTCTAGGTGACGCAGAAAAAAACGTCGAACGCTCAACGCCCAACGTCCAATCCAGATAAAGTTGGGCGTTGGATGTTGAGACGCCTATTCTTTCCAAGTTTTCTTCTTGAACGAAACTCGCCCTGATCCCTGTTCGAACGCTTCGAAGTGCTCGGGATTTTGTCGATAATATTTTTGGTGATACGCCTCGGCAGGATAGAACTTCATCGCCGCCAAAATTTCAGTCACGATTGGCTTGTTGAATTTGCCGGAGTGCGCCAGTTTCTCTTTTGAAGCCTCGGCGGTTTTCTTCTCCTCCGCATTGCCATAGAAAATCGCGGCGCGATAACTCGGGCCGACATCGGTGAACTGGCCGTCGGCTTGGGTCGGATCAATCTGCCGCCAGTAAATATCCAGCAGTTGGTCGTAGGAAATCTTCGCGGGGTCGTATGTGACTTCGATTGACTCGCGGTAATTCGTTTTTTCGGATGTAACGAGCTCGTAAGTCGGATTTGGTTCCGTTCCACCAGAATAACCGACGACTGTCTTGATCACGCCCTTAGCTTTGTCGAAGGCCGGCTGAATGCACCAAAAACAGCCGCCAGCGAAAATCGCCGTCCGTGTCGTCCCGGGAGAGGAACTTTGCGCAGCGACCTGCGTAATAGTAAGGGCGAACGCTACGCAGCTGAGAGTCAAAAGAAAAACTCGATTCATATTGTCGAGATTAGACATTCTACGAATCAAGGCGTTGTGAATAACTCAGACCGTTTTTGCTTGCCTTCAACAGGCCAGACTGCCATAAGCGGATTCACCTTCAGCCACAGCGAGACAAATAATGATCAAAGCCGCCGCGATTCTCTTCAGTATCATTTTCCTGGTTGTTTCTCAGCTTCATCACCTCTGTTGCCAAAGCGGCGGTTTGATTTCTCCTCAGCGTGCCTGCAGGTGAGGATAGCTTAGCTCACCGCAGGCACGTCTCTTCTCGAGTGATCCCGCAATCGCGTGATTCGCTCACGCAGCAGCTCGATCTCGAAAAGATCTTTGGACGCAAAGCGCCATTGCACGTCGATCTTGGTTGCGGCGAGGGTTCGTTTCTTTGTGCGCTGGCGCAGCGCCTGCCCGACAAAAACTTTCTTGGCATCGAACGATTACTCGGTCGAATCCGCAGCTCTGCGCGGAAGGCTGCCAGTCTCGGCAATGTTCGGCTACTGCAGATGGAGAGTTCCTACGCCGCGCGTTATCTTTTGCCGGCTGGATCAGTGGAGACATTTTACCTATTGTTTCCGGATCCATGGCCAAAACGGCGTCATCATCGGCGCCGAATTGTAACGCAAGATTTCCTGACCTGCGTTCATACCGCGCTTGAAAAGAATGGTGTGATTTACATTGCAACCGATCACCTTGATTACTTTGGAAAAATCAACGAGATCGCGCGGTCAACTTCGGGCTTTGCAATGGTAAAACTTGATGTCGAACTGCCGCCGAGCGGATTTGAGCTGATTTTTCGCCAGAAAGGCGCACCGATTCACTGGTTGGCGCTGCAGAAAGTTTCGCCGGTGACATAACTTTGCGCCTCCCAACTATTATGATGGAAGCGCAGGGTCACCGCGCCGGTCTCGTCCTGGCGGAAAAGTTTAATGCCGCGCTTCTGCAATTCTTCTGCCCAAGTGTCGCTGATTCGTTCGTGATCGGGAAAATCGCGCGAACTCGCGATGATCAGCCGCGGAGACGCAGCATCGAGAAAGGCTTCGGAGCCGGATTCTCCGGAATGGTGCTGGCCTTTAATGACGACATCGCTGCGAAGATCCGAATGGCGGGCCAACAATGCCTGTTCGGTTTTGATGCCAGCATCCGACATGAACAAGATGGACGTTGCCGGCCGGACCAACACGCGAATGACATAGGCCTGATCATCGGCGACCGGCGAGCTGAAGCTACGCGGAGGGAACAGGACTTGCGCAGTGACTTCGCGCGACAGACGGAAACTGTCTCCCGCAGCCAGAGCAGCCGGTTTGATTTCGCGTTCTTGGAACAGACGTTGCAATCGCTGGTGGATAGTTGAGCGATCCGGCGTCGGATTATCCAGCACACGGACTCGAGGAAAATCGTCCAGCAATTGTGCCGTCCCTCCCAGGTGAAGCGCATCGCCATGCGTGAGCACTAGACCTGAAAGCCGGTTTACGCCTGCCCAGTGCAAATACTCGCGAACCACACGTTCGTAGCTCCGGTCATTACCGCAGTCGAACAACCAATTCGCTCCTTCCGTTTGCAAGTGAACGGCTGCTCCCGCGCCGAGATCCAACACCGTAATCTTCGCGACCAGCTTTTCGGGCCAATGCGGCTGTTCGACGTAAAAATGCCCGCCAGGAATTTGCGCGAACAGATGGACGACGCCGATCACCAGCGTGGCCAGGGCCCAGTTGGCGTTATTAAAAATAACAGTAAGCCACGGCAACAGAGGCGCTGACACCAGTGAAAGAAGCGCAATGGCGATAACAAAGAATGCGATAGGAACAACGACGAGATTCGCGAATAATGAAATCGGTGTAACCAGATGGAAATACCACAGAATTAGTGGCAGTGAGCCTGCCCAGGCTGCAAGAGAAACGCTGCTTCCACCACAGAGCCAGTCAAAGCCTGCGTGCATCCAACGTCGCGGCCCGCGGACGAGAGAGCGTGGCAAAAAAGGATCGGGCGCGTTCCAATGTTGTAAGAACGCCGAGAGAGGATCAGCCAGCAGTATAATGGCGCCTACGACGGCAAAAGAGAGTTGAAAACCTGTCGAAAAGAGTTGGTTTGTGTCCCAGCAAAGAAGAAAGAATGCCGCCGCTGCGAGGCTGTTAAGAACGAAAGCTTTTCGGTCGAAAAAGAAACCGCCAAGTAAAATCGAGCTCATTACCGCCGCCCGGACGCTCGAGATATGCAGTCCCGTCACCGCAGCGTAAAAAAGGAGCAGCGGAATGATGAGCGCTGCCGCTGACTTGCGCGAAAGCCGCGCGACCGTCGCCAGCATCCACAACAGGGTAGCGACAATTCCCACGTGCAGACCAGCCACGGCGAAAAGATGAAGAGTACCAGTTTGTTGGAACGGTTCCTCAATGTCCTCTGGTGTCTGATGCCTTAGGCCAAGCACGATTCCGCTGAGAAAATTCTGTACCTCA
>Ga0193733_1000100_pt1 | contig 31783 bp, 17 predicted proteins | sample U1s2metaG_FD_145076 | JGI IMG/M metagenome (GOLD analysis project Ga0193733, IMG submission 145076) | Soil microbial communities from a riparian zone of the East river system, Colorado, United States - U1s2 | ecosystem: Environmental > Terrestrial > Soil > Riparian zone | place: USA: East River...
GACATCGACCTCGGAACCGTTTATCTTCGCGCGGGCGATCTCGATAAAGCGCTGTCGCAATTCGAGGCCGGGATCAATATCTCCGCTTCGTCCGGTCCCGTGCCCGATTGGGATACGGCGATTGCAGGCATTCGCGGAGCGTTGGCTGCGAAGCCGGACCGCGCCGAAGCGCACAACATGCTCGGACTGCTGCTTGGACGCAAGGGTGCAGACAGCAAAGAGGTTCTAGCGGAGTTCCGTGAGGCCGTGCGGCTGCGCCCGGATTTCGCCGATGCACACAATAACATCGGGCTGGTGCTAGCGCAGGGCAACGAGGACAAAGCAGCTATCGCCGAGTTTCGTGAGGCTCTGCGCATCCGACCCGATTATGCGGACGCGCACGCGAATCTAGGCACCGTCCTCATTTCCACGGACAGTCGAGAGGCCGTGCGGGAACTCCAGCGAGCCGTAGCGCTCGCCCCGGGATTGTTGAAAGCGCAGTTCAATCTCGCGGTGGCCTACGGCTCAGACCCGAGTTCTGGGCTGGCTAAAGAAATCGAACAGTTGCGTAAGGTAGTCGCGACCGAACCAAACTTTGCGAGTGCGCGCATCGCTTTGGGTAAGGCGCTTCTCAGCGACGGGAAAGTGGAGGAATCCATCGGAGAACTTCGGGAAGCGGTGCGGCTTGAGCCACAGAATACCAAGGCTCATTACCAGCTTGGGCTGGCTCTGGCGCGGGCAGGACAAAAGGATGAGGCCACTGCTGAGTTGCAGAAGAGCCGCGAATTGGCTTCTTCCGACGACCGGAGGCAGAACGCTGATTTGGATATCGCCGAAGGCCGCGTGGCGCTCGACAAGGGTGAGTTGGATCAAGCCGCCTCCAAATTTCGGCACGCGGTTGAGCTCCAGCCCGAATCTTCAGACGCCCAGCATTTCTTGGGAGTGGTTCTTGAAAAGGAAGGCGATGCTCACGGTGCTTCCGCAGCGTATCGAAAGGCAGTGGAGTTCAATCCCGGCGACGTCTTCGCCAGAGAAAAAGTCCAGTTGCTTTCGAAGAACCAGGCACCTGCGGACGACTCCCAAGGTATCGCCGAATTTGAAGGCTACATCCGAGCGGGGCGATTCCAGGAGGTTGAGCCGCTCCTGGCTGCTTATGTCAAAGAGCACCCGAAAACCTCTTGGGGTTGGTATGCCTTGGGCTACAGCCAGTTCGCCCAGCGGAAAATCGGCGAATCCATTCAGGCGCTCACGAAATCGCTCCAACTCGACATCCAAAATGCTGAGGCCCACAAGATTCTCGGCCGCAACCTGATGATCATTGGAAGGTACGACGCCGCCCAGGCGGAGTTCGAGCAGGGAATCCGGTACAACCCGCAATCCGCTGAGATGCATTTCAACTTGGGCAAATTATTCTCCATCCAGGACAATTGGAGCGTTGCACGAAAGGAATTTGAAGCGGCACTCCATATCGACCCTTCGTACATGGAAAGTTTGGATGGTCTGGGTTTTGCTCAGGAGGCTCTGGGCGATGACGCTGGAGCTGTCGCGAGTTATGAGAAAGCCATTGCGATCAACGAAGCCAGGAAGGGAAAGTTCGTGTCGGCACATGTGAACCTCAGCGCGTATTACAATCGGAAGGGTGATTCCGAAAAGGCTCTCGCGTGCGCCCGCGCTGCGTGGGAACTCGATCCCAAGTCTGATGGCGCTTGGTTCCAGCAGGCAAAAGCGAGGGAAGCACAGGGAGGGCTGGTTGATGCTGTCGATGCCCTGAACCGGGCCATTTCCTTAAATCCTCGAGCGTCTTCGTATTATTACGTTCTGGCCCACGTCTACCGGCGGCTTGGGAAGGTGGAAGATAGCCTCAAGGCTCTGGATTCGTTCACGCGCATGGAGAAAGAGACAAGCGACCTGGAAGAAATACGGCGAAATCTCACCAATCGCTCCGCCAACCCGCCTCAACCGAAGAGCCAACGCGACTAATTGACTCCACAGCGCGCAAGCACTCCGCAAATTTCTTACAGCTGCATTCCGATGAAGGGATTCCTCAGCCGGGACCGCATCGCGGCGCAAAACCATTTTGGGGAGCTTTGACGAACCGCCTCGTTGTGTTCGACGACGGTCGCCGGGCCACATACGAACTCTGGAAGCTCTCCGCAGCAAAAAAACTGATCAACGTTTTCGCAGCGGGTCCCCCTGCCCTTCCACGAGTGTAATGTATTGATCGCGTGGGAGATTGGTGAAGCGTTCCACGCGGCCGCTTGGCAGCGGCCACTTGACCTCGATCCAGTCGATCTGCGTGCGCTTGCCGATGCCCAGCACCACGCGCGGGTCGTGAGAGGCCAGATAACTTCCCGCTCCCGTCTTGAAGTGTGACCGCTTCAGGTCTCCGGCCTGCCAGGTAATCAGCGCGCCCACCGCGTCGGGATTGGTTCGCTTCGCGACCAACTTCACACCCAACCAATGATTTAGCCGGCCAACCTGATTCTTGAGCAGCAGAGGCGGGCCGTTGTTGACTGCGACCAGCACATCGAGGGCGCCATCGTTATTGAAATCGCCAATCGCCATGCCGCGTGCGGCATAGGGCTTTGAGAAAAGGGGGCCGCTGCCGGCCGTCACGTTCTCGAATCCTCGGCCCGTGCCGTGAAAGAGCAACATGGGCTCGCGGTATTTCACTTCGCTGGAATGCTCCTGGATTTTATCGTCAGGGTGGCCGTTGGCAAGGAAGAGGTCCAGCGTGCCGTCATTGGGTCCAGCGTGCCGTCATTGTCGTAATCGAAGAATTTCACCCCCCAACCGCTCATCAGCCGCGTGACCTTGCCGATGCCGTAAGGGACGGCCATATCGTCGAAGGTCTCGTCGCGGTTGTTGTGGTAGAGCGAATACATCTCCTGGTCTACGTTGGTGACGAACAGGTCCATCCAGCCGTCCTGGTCGTAGTCGGCGGAGTCCACGCCCATCCCGGACCGCGCCCGCCCTTCGGCGCTGAAGCCCACGTTGGTCTGGAGGCCCATCTCCTCGAACTTTCCATTGCCATGATTGACAAACAGGAAATTCGCCACCGTGTCATTGGCGACGAATAAGTCCATTCTTCCATCGTTATTGATGTCGCAGGCGACGACGCCCCATGCCTTGCCCAAGGACTTCGAGATCCCAGACTCGTTGCTGACGTCGGTAAAAGTACCGTCGCCATTGTTGTGGAACAACCAGCTCGGCATAGGATCGTAAACGCGCGGGACACAGTAGTAGCGTTCGCCAGTCTCACGGTTGCCGCAAAACCTGTTCTTGGACTTGTCGAAATCCACAAACCGGCAAATGAAGAGGTCGAGTTTTCCGTCGTTGTCGTAGTCAAACCAGACCGCACTCGATGCCCAGCCGTTGGTGGGCAGGCCAGCTTTCCGGGTCACATCGGTAAACTTGCCGTCACCGTTGTTGTGGTAGAGAATGACGCCGTTGTACTGCGTCACAAGGAGGTCGGGCAAGCCGTCGCCGTCGTAATCGCCGGCCGCCACACCCATCCCATACCCGCCGCCGCCGACACCAGCCTTTTCGGTCACGTCAGTGAATGTTCCGTCGCGGTTGTTCCGGTAAAGCGCGTTGCGGAGCGGTGACCGGGGATCGAAGAAATCACACTTGCCGCTGTTGACCAGGTAAATGTCCATCCAGCCGTCGTTGTCATAATCGATGAATGCGCATCCAGCGCCCACGGTTTCCGGCAGGTACATCTCCTGGGAGCGCCCGTTGTGGTGTACCCAGGTAATCCCGCTCACCGCAGGCGGGACAAGTTCAAACGGAAACTTGCCATCGCTTTGAGGCGTTGCGAGGCAGTATGACCCTGGGGAGAGTGGCACATAGCCCGCGACGAGCGCAGCGAGCAGACGCTTCAGGAAGCCACGGCGCGAGCGGTGGTGCAGCCCTGTTTTCTTGAACATTAAGCTGTGGAGCTCCCCAGATGGCCGCACGACTTCAGCAGAATACCGCCCGCCTCGTCGACAAAAGAATTTAACACCCGCGGGCGCACGCCCACAATACTTACGTGTGTTCGTGCGTTCAGTGAGAGCCGGGAGAAGTTGCCCCGGTTGTGGCCGCTTGCTATCATGAACAAATATGCGCAGTTTTAGTGAGCGCACAGAGTTCCTCCGGCACGACGCTTGCCGGGTTTGGCCTACACTCCGGTGGTACATACCGTGTCTTGCACTTCTGATCTTCCCCAGCGTCGGCTTGGCACAGCTCAACCATATTGAGGTGGCGGCGCGCCTGCTGGGCCAGGGACAGATGGACCAGGCGGAAACCGAAGCCCGCCAGGCCCTCGAGAATCCGGTCACGCGAGCGCTGGCTTTGGCGATGCTGGGGACGATTCGGCTGCAGGGGGCCAGATATCGAGATTTGGCCTACACTCCGGTGGTACATACCGTGTCTTTCACTTCTGATCTTCCCCAGCGTTGGCTTGGCACAGCTCAACCATATTGAGGTGGCGGCGCGCCTGCTGAGCCAGGGACAGATGGACCAGGCGGAAACCGAAGCCCGCCAGGCCCTCGAGAATCCGGTCACGCGAGCGCTGGCTTTGGCGATGCTGGGGACGATTCGGCTGCAGGAGGCCAAATATCGAGAGAGCACCCGCTTTCTGACCCAGGCCTTAGCGCTCAATCCTCATTTGGTGGGCGCTCGAACGAGTCTGGGAGACGCCTACTTGTTACAGGGTAGACTCGATTTGGCGCGGAAATGCTTTCAGGAAGCCGTGAGACTTGATCCCGGGAACTTCAACGCTCGGTTTGAGCTGGCCAAGGTGGAAGCATCTCTCCATAACTATCGGCAATCCTTGGATGTGGCAGGCCCGATCGTAGCTCAATTAAACGGGTCCGAGGACGGTATCCTGTTGCTGGCGACAGATTATGGATCGCTTGGGGAAAAAGAAGAGCTAAGCAGTCTGGTTCGTACCTGGCAGCAGTTGCCTGCGCCGTCCCACGAATCGTCCCTGGAGTTCGGCAACGTCTTGACGATGTTCGGAATGACCCTCGAGGCGAAACAGGTTTTCGAAGCCGAAGAAGCAAAGATCGCTGAGCATCCTTCCCCCGCGCTGGCCTTGCAGCTCGGAAAAAGCTACTTGTCCCTGGGAGTTCTGGACCGTGCAGAGCAGAACTTTCAACACGCGCTCGACTTGAATCCCGCGTGCGCGGCTTGCGACCAGGGCCTTGCCGAGATTGCCGAGCGGCAAGGGAATACTGAGAAGGCTTTGGCGTACCTGGTCACGGCGAAACAACTGGATCCTGAAGATCCTGAAATCCTATTCGAGTTCGGAAAAGTGTGCCTGCAGCGAAATCTGCTGGAGGATGCTTTGCTTGCGCTCGAAAAGGCAGTCGCGCTGAAACCCGACCGGGACCCGTACGTCTATGTTTTGGCTTCCGCCAACGTCGCTCGAGGCAACCTCTCCAAAGCTGCGTCGCTTTTCGCACGGCTACTGCAAAAGCATCCGCATGATGCCGTCGTGAAGTATTCGATCGGGGCGGTGAACTACCTTCAGGGCAAGTACCCCGAGGCCGAGTCCTTGCTCAAACAAAGCCTGCGAGCACAGCCCGAACAGGTTGCGGCTTCCTACTACCTGGGCCTTACCTATGATGCCCGTGGCCAGGACGAACTGGCTGTCACGGTGTTCCGCGACCTGCTCAGGAGTCACGCCGAGCATGCGCCTTCGTATGTCAAACTGGGGAGCATCCTCTTGAGACAGCACCACTATGACGAAGCCCAACAAGACCTCGAACGCGCGGTTTTGCTCGATCCCGGGTCCGTGCAAGCCCACTATCAGCTCGGCCTGTTGTTTCGCCGCCTTGGCAGAACCGCCGAGTCCGATAGTCAGTTTGCCGAGTCACGCAAGCTTGAAGCAGAACGGAGTTCGCAGACCGACTTGAAACTCCGATTGCTGTTACCCGACTGATCAGATGAGCTTTCGCCTACGCGGCAATCTCTCAGGATCACGGCGTGACTTTCTCCGCCAACTTGGCCGTTTGGGCTCCGTGGTGCCCGCGTCTCTACTGCTTACAGGGCTGCGTGACGCGGCGGCACTTCAAAGATCGCAGGCATCACCCGCCAGCCGGAAACCCCAGAGCAGTCCTGACCATGCGGCGGGATTTTATTTCACAGACGTTACCGCTCAGGCTGGTTTGGGCGGAGCAATCAACGTTTTTGGCGGCGTCACGCATAAACGCTGGCTCCTCGAGGAAACCGGATGCGGGGTCGCTCTTTTCGACTACGACAACGACGGCTGGCTGGACATCTTTATGGTCAATGGGACGAGATTTGAAGGCATCTCGCCGCAACATCAGCCTGCCAACTTCTTGTTTCACAATAACCGCGACGGGTCCTTTACCGACGTAACGGAGAAGGCTGGACTGCTTCGATCGGGGTGGGGCCAGGGGTGCTGCGTCGGAGACTACGACAACGACGGATACGACGATCTGGTCGTGACCTATTGGGGTGGGATCGTTCTTTACCATAACAATGGAGATGGGACCTTCACTGATACCACCCAAAAGGCCGGCCTAGGGCAGAACGGTCCAGCGCCGCGATGGAATACCGGTTGCTCTTTTGTGGACTACGACCGTGACGGCCACCTCGACCTGTTTGTTGCAAATTATGTGAATTTCGATCCTCGAGTGGCGCCTCAACCCGGCGAGAACCAGTACTGCAGGTATTATGGCCTCTCCGTCGCGTGCGGGCCGCAAGGGATGAGCGGCGGGACGAACATCTTGTACCACAATCGCGGCGACGGAACGTTTGAGGACGTCTCCGAGCGCTCGGGTGTGGCGGTCCCGCGCGGCCCGGCGGCATCGACATCTGTCAGCGAGCAATGGAATCCGGTGGGCTCTTTCGGACTTGGCGTAAGTGCGGCGGACTTTGACAACGACGGCTGGCCCGACATCTACGTAGCGTGCGATTCCGTCCCAAGCCGTTTCTACCACAACAATCAAGATGGGACATTCGAAGAGCTTGGCGCCGAGATCGGCTGCGCGCTGAATGAGAATGGGACGGCCCAGGGCGGCATGGGTGTGGGAATTGGCGACTACGACTGCGACGGCTGGCTCGATATCGTCAAGACAAACTACTCCGACCAGACCGCGAATCTATACCATAACAACGGCGACGGCACATTCTATGACGCTGTCTTCCAGGCCGGGCTAGGCGTCAATACGAAGTATCTGGGATGGGGAGTAGGCCTTTTCGATTTCGACAACGACGGGTGGCCGGATATCTTCATGTCGAACGGCCACGTCTTCCCCACGGTCGACACGAAGAGACTACACGTCACGTTTAAGCAGGCAAAGACTGTCTACAAGAACCTCGGCAACGGGAGCTTTAAGGATGTTACCTCGAGCGCCGGACCGGGCATCACTCAGCCGCACAGCAGCCGGGGGACTGCATTCGGCGACTTCGACAACGACGGAGACGTGGACGTCGCAGTTCTAAACATGAACGAGGCGCCTTCGCTGCTCCGCAATGATTGCCGCTCCCGGAACAACTGGCTAAAGGTCAAGTGCATCGGTACCAAGTCCAATCGCAGCGCCGTTGGCACTCGCGTGCGCGTGGTTACCGGCCAGCATTCTCAAATCAATGAGGTAATGAGCGGTTCCAGTTACATGTCGCAAAACGACTTTCGCCTGCACTTTGGGCTTGGCCGGGCCGGGCAGGCAGACTTGGTTGAAGTCCGCTGGCCGTTGGGTTTGGTGGAATCGTTTAAGAGCGTTAGCGCGAATCAACTGCTGGTAGTTCAAGAGGGTCACGGCATAATTCGGCGCGATCAATTTGGCAAGCGATAGAAACTTCCGCCGCGCGGCGCTTACCGAAAGAGTTGTCCAGCCCGATGGGTGGCCCGCACTTTGCGGACCACCCACCGGGGGTTAGTCATGCTGCAAGAAGGCTAGAAGAAGATTTGCAGCCCGAGCTGGACTCGCCTCGGAATGTTGCACTGGCTGCCGGTATGTCCGAAGTTCCCGTTGCCGTTATTGGGCAACCAGAACGTGTCCACGGGACAGAAGAAAACGCGGTTGAGGACATTGCCTGCATCGGCTTGGACCCTAACGTATCGGCCCTCGCCAAAGTGTGTGTCCTTGAAGACGGAGAAGTCCTCGTTGAAGTACCGAAAACCACGGACGCTCGCATCCTCTCGGGGAGCATTACCGAAAGCAAGCGGACCGAGACTGGTCCATCCAGCCTGGTTGAGATAACTGTCCGTCTTGGGGTCTTTGAATGTTCCCGTTAGTCCGTTGCCGACCTTATCGGGGAACGTTGCATAGTTAAAGAGAACCCCGCCAAGTGCGCCGTTATCAGTGGTGATGGACAGCGGCCTCCCTGACTGGTAGGTCTGCGTTGCCGAGATTTGCCAATCGCCAATGATCTTGTCCAAAACCCCCGACGCGTTCCTTCCGACCGGCTTGCCCTTGCCGAACGGCAACTGGTAGACCCAGCCGAAAGTGAAAATGTGCGGCACGTCGTCGGAACTCACCGAGTAAAGGTTGCGCATATCGCTGGGATTCTGCACGGGAGGTCCCCCGGATCCCAACCCAGTTTCCGAGCCGTTGTTCATCAGTCTGGAATAGGTATAAGCAACACGGAGCTGCAGGCCGAGGCTCATGCGCCGCTCAAAGCTAGCCTGCAAGGCGTTGTAGTGGCTATTGCCGTTTGGAAAATAGCGCCAGTTAATCTGGTGGTACTGCGGCCACGTTCTCAAGGACTGGGCCACTGTTCCGCTAAACCCGGGGTAAGGGGGCGTGTTAAATCCCGCCGCCGCTGCCGTCGCGTCAGGCACGCCGTTGGTGAAGAGAGCCCCGAGAACGCCCTGTCCTAGGGCGAGCACGCTGCCGGGGTTCATGTTGTCATAGACTCCGGCGGAGCTGCGGCCATCGATCAGTCGCGTCCCATGATTGCCCACGTAGGCGATATCGATCGCCATGTTTTGGCCCAGTTGGCGCTGAAACGAAATCGACCAGTTCTGGTACCGAGGCATTGTGTACGTTCTGGGATCCACGCCCACGGGGTTTCCGTTATTCGCTACGTCGGCCCGCACTTGGGGTGGCAATTGGGAGGCGATGAGGCCTGCCGGCCATCCGCAGGAAACAGCGAGCGCAGTGACTTGGGCAGGACATGCGCCGGTCCCATTGAAGTAGAACGCGGGGAATCGCCCGTTGGTGTTATTCAGAGCCACCGGGTTGGTTTGGTAACCGTCTACCGGGTAAGGATCCCACGAGTCCGCCTGTGCGCCGGCGTAGTACATCCCATAGCCGCCGCGAATCACGGTTTTATTCCGGATCTGATAGGCAAAGCCGAAGCGCGGACCGACGCTCCAACTGCTGTTGCCGATGGGCTTGCTGCCGCCAAATACCGTCGCGCCAAGATGGCCGACAGGGTTGGCAGCGGTGGGATCGAATGTGGAAAACTTTCCGTGTTGCTCCGACAGCCCTGACTGCCAGTCAAATCGCAGACCCAGGGTTAGCGTGAGCTTGGGTGTCAACTTGAAGTCGTCGTTGATCCAAGGAGAGCCATACTTCATCTTGGGCATGTAGCTAAAAGGTGCAGTGAAATTGGCGCTGTCCACCTGGCCCAAAATGAAGGAGGCGAACTCGTTCCCGGTCTTACCGGCCACAACGCAACCCCCCGCACATTTTGCGGCAGTCACATCATAACCAGCAGTTTCGTTCTGATTGAAATTGAAGTTGCCGCCGGTGTTCACGGCCCAGCCCGTTTGCGGGAAAGTCATGTAGCGGAATTCGAGCCCGGCCTTGATCGTATGCTTGCCGGTAATCCAAGTGATGTCGTCGAGGAATTGATAGCGATTGTTGATGTCACTCCCGCCGCTCGCCCAGGGCGTGCCGAAGTGTGTGTAGCCAATCGTGCCATTAAAATTGAGTTGAGGAAAGCCGGCGCTGTTGAATACCGGCTGGTTGGGCAAGCCAAGCCCGAGCTTCTGGTTCCAGCCCACGCCACCGGACAATTGGTTGCCTTGCATATGCCAGCGATCGTAGGCCAGTGTGGTGTGATTGAAGAGGTTCGGCTTGATCACCCAGTTCATCTGCAGGTGCTCGAAATGGTTCGTAATGCGCTGGAAGAATCCCTGGCCGATGTAAGTATCGTTCGCTGCGGAATCCGTCTGTCCGTTGTGCACCGTAGTGCAACCCTGCGGCCCGCCGCAGTGAGCGGTGCGCGGCCGGTTGTTCTGGTAGTACGTGTTGCTGACGGAGAACTTACTGTTGAACGTGTGATCGACTCGGAAAAGCCACGTTCTGACGTTGATCTTGTTATTGTCGTCCGAACTCCCGCCGAAGCCGTTGGCCCGCAGCTGGTTGCGGTCGAGCGCCGGGATGTTGGGAATCACAAAGGCTGCTAACGGGCTTCGCAGGGGGTCATTGGCGGGAATGATGTTCGCCTGGCCGACAATTGGAAGACCCGTGACGGGGTCGAATCCATAGCCATCGCGAACGGGTACGCCATTGACCAGCCGCGTTGTGGCAGGGTTAAAGATCTCGCCCTGGTAGATAGGCCGGCCAAGCTCATCATGCCCTACGATGCTCGTCGTGTCCAGAATCCCAGCCCCGCTGAAGTCGCCCGACCTCTGGGCCGCGTCCGGAAGAGTGTTGGCGAAGCCGGTGTTGACTGTGCTGTGGTAGTCGAGACCATCCACATTGACGAACCAGAATGTTTTGCCCCCCCATGTAATCTTGGGAACGGGCCCACCCACGGCAGCCCCCCAGTTATCCTGGGTCAAAGGCAGTTTCTTATTCGGAATCGTCGGTATGCCGGCAAAAAAGAAGTTCCCCGCGTCCAGCTTATCGCTGGTGAAGAAATTGTATACGTTGCCGTGCAGCTTGTCGGTACCGGATTTCGTGGCGTAGGTGATAAAACCACCGCTGGTGTGTCCGTACTGTGCGGAAAAGGTATTCTCGACGACCGTCATTTCCTGCACGGAGGGGTAGGGTACCGCGCTCTCCTGCGTCCCCTGGTGACCTTCCGCATAGCCGAAAGCCGCGCCGTCAAACCAATTTTCCGTGGCCATCGTCTGGCCGCCGTTGATTCGGGACGTAAATTGGCTGCCGCGGAAAATCGCGTCGCCGTTCGGCTGCATGGGCACAAAGCCCGGCTGCAGTTGCAGCAGGGACTCGGCAAGACGAATGTCAGCCCCCATCACCCCCGGTAGATCGCGATAGTAGGTGGAACCAATCGTATGAGATACCGTGGAATTCTCAGTGTTAATCAGTTCTGAGCCGCCCTCGACTTCGACGGACTGGGTCACCGAACCCAGCTCGAGCTTTACATCCTGGCGGAAACTCTGCGCGCCGCTCAATACAATGCCAGGGTGGGTGGCGTGCTTAAAGCCTTCTTTTTCGACCTCGATGGTGTACGAACCTAGCTGGAGCGGCGGCGTACTGTAGTTGCCGGCACTGTTCGTGCCCACAACTATTTTCGCACCCGTATCTTGGTTGATGATCGACACTTTGGCATCAGGAACCGCCGCCCCGCTTGCGTCGGTGACGATACCTGTAATTTCAGCCCGGTCGGCCAACTGGGCGTACAGGCTCTGCCCGCTGAACACAACAAAAACACACAACAACAGGACCACGAGAGTAGATGGCCGCTTCATCTTTACACCTCCCCCAAACTTACGCGCCTAACCTCATTCCGGCGTGAAACCCCAATGGGTGTCCCTGGTACACCTGTAAATGTTGGCTTCGAAAGCGATTCTGAGCCCTGGAACTCTCGCCGCTAAGTGCGAGGTTTGAAACCAAGCTCCCACCTCGAACCTTTCCATTTGGTCTGTTCCAGCTCCATTTCGATCGTTCTTCACGCGGGATTTAGGCTCACCCCATACAACTGCGATCTTCTGGTAAACGTTTTCCCAAAAGTATTATGAGCACTGTTACTCCTCCTGAGAACTGATGTCAAGAAGATTTTTTGAACGATCAAAGAAATTTCTTGCACGCCTGGAAAAAGGCTGCCTGGAAAGAAAGCTGAGTGGGCAACTCAGGCCAGCACTGGGACCGGTTGGCAAACGGCGGTTCCCCTCGCGAACGGGATTTCCACAGAGTCTCATCAAAATACCGCGATCTATCAGCCCGGCACGACTAATCCCGGCGAGTCCTCGAAAGACGACAAGCCAACTCCTACCAACCCGCAAAGCTCCGGCCGGACGATCCATCCTGCCAATTATTAATGAGGCGGTTCCGAACCTTGGAGGATTAGCTTCGGTGCCATCCCGACGCTGCGTTATCATACTGGCCGTTGGCAGCCTGACCATGAAATGCTCCCTGTGTATTTCGGAACTGAAAATAGCCTTAAGAAAGCGGTCAGCCTGAATCAGGAGTCGGTCTGGGCCGCGCCGCGAAGGTGGGAAGCGTAGATCTCGCGTGGCCTGCTGGCTTGAAGGAGAGCTTTCTGAACTCGCACGCCAATCACCTTTTTGTTCTGCAGGAAACCGAAGGAATTGCTGGCAACCAGAAGATTCGATAGGCATGCCATGGGGAGATATTCAAATGCTCGCCGCTGGGTCGTGTCATTTGGGCTTTTCTTCTGTGTGACCGCGGCCACAGCCGGTCCGGAGGTGCAGTTCACCGATATCACTCAGTCCACGAACATCGATTTCAAGCACGAAAACTCCGCAACTTCCAGCAAGTACTTGGTGGAAACTATGGGAGGAGGCGTGGTCCTCCTGGACTATGACAACGATGGGCGGCTGGACATCTTCTTCACCAACGGCGCGAAGATCGACGATCCGATGCCGGACGGCAAGCTTCCGGACAAGTCCGATCGCAGGTTTTGGAACCGGCTTTATCATCAAAACCCCGACGGCACATTCACGGATGTGACGGAAAAAGCCGGCCTCACTGGGATGGCGCAGAACTACTATCCGATGGGTGAGGCGGTGGGTGACTACGACAATGATGGTTTCGAAGACATCTACGTGACAGGCTGTGGAGGGAACACGCTCTACCATAACAATGGGGACGGCACGTTCACCGACGTAACGAAACGCGCCGGAGTTGTCGCTGGCGGATGGAGTGCGAGCGCCGGGTTTTTCGATTACGACAATGACGGCAACCTCGACCTCTTCGTGACCCGTTATGTGGATTGGAGCTTCCGGAACAACCGCTATTGTGGAGAACAGAAACCCGGCTTGCGGGCCTACTGTCACCCCAACAATTTTAAGGGCGTCACGAACTTCCTCTATCACAATAATGGGGACGGAACATTTACCGACGTTTCCGCGAAGGCTGGCATTGCTAACCCTGAAGGCAAAGGACTAGGCGTATCTTTTGCCGATTATGACGGCGATGGCTTCACGGACATCTTTGTCGCCAACGATTCGGTGCCTAGCTTTTTGTACCACAACAACGGAAATGGCACGTTCACCGAAGTCGGCCTGCTCGCAGGTGTTGCCTACAATGAAGACGGCAAGACGTTTGCCGGGATGGGCGCGGACTTCAGCGACTTCAATAACGACGGCTATCCAGATATCGTTGTCACCGATCTTTCCAACGAGCGCTATCACCTCTTTCAGAACAATGGCGACGGCACCTTTCAAGATGTGACCAAGCAATCTGGCGTGGGCGGCGCGACTTTCGCTTTTTCCGGTTGGAGCACGCGCTTGTTCGACTACGACAATGATGGTTGGAAGGACCTCTTCGTTGCGCAGGGGCACGTGATGGACACCATCGAGCAGACCTCACCCAATTTGAAATACCTTGAACCGCCGCTACTGTTGAAGAATGAGTCGGGCCATTTCGTGAGAGCAGCTCCAGGCGGAGTTTTTCAAAAAGAATGGGCGGGCCGGGGCACGGCGTTCGGGGATATCGATAACGACGGTGACGTCGACATCGTGGTCAGTAACGTGGGCCAACGGGCCTACGTGCTCCGAAATGATGGTGGGAATCGCAGAACCTGGCTGGGGATTCAGACCGTCGGCAGGAAATCAAACCGTGACGATATTGGCAGTCGCGTTAAAGTGGTGTCCGCGTCAGGACTAGCACAATATTTCACCGTCAACACGGCCGTCGGTTACCTTTCGGCCAGTGACAAGCGGTTGATAGTAGGCCTGGGCGGCGATTCCACTGCGAAGTTGGTTGAGATCCGTTGGCCGTCCGGAGTTGTCCAGAGATTTGAGAACGTCAAGGCAGGCCAGATGTTGAACGCCATTGAGCCAGCCCAGTGATCAGCCGACGCAATAATCACCACTATCGAGGGCGCAGCTGGCACCGCAATAGTTAGTTAAATCCGCGCTGAAAACGCTGCGAACCTGACAATCTGCTGGGGAGATGGCGCTGCGGAAAAGCTTCCAAACGTTGGCGCGGACCAACTCGTCACCATTCAAGAGGGCGCGGGAACTATAGGTAAACAGAAGTTTCGATAGCTGCTCGCGGTTATTTAGCTGGTTCGCGATATCTGCCTTGCCATCGTCGCCGGTCGTGTGGTAAACGTTTACCCACCAAAAAATGCATTCGGGCCACCGTTTCAATTCTGAGGAGAATACCTACATGTTTTCCGTCGACCGACGCAGTTTCTTGCATCAAGCTGCGAATGCAGGCGTTGCCTGGGGTGCGAGTTCTCTACTTGGTGGCGCTCTTCTTCGGGCTCAAACTTCGCCGCTGAGCGCTAACGACGTCGCCCGCGTTTACGTGGACTCGCGTCGCGTTACAGCCCCGCTCGACCGCAATCTTTTTGGCTCCTTTCTCGAGCACTTGGGCCGTGCCATCTACGAGGGCGTTTACGATCCCGGTTCGAAGCTATCGGACACCAATGGGTTTCGCAAAGATGTCATCGGTGAAATCCGCCAGATGGGAGTTCCCATCGTTCGATATCCCGGGGGCAATTTTGTCTCGGGCTACAATTGGCTCGACGGTGTGGGTCCCAAGGAGAGCCGTCCCCGTGTGCTTGACAAGGCCTGGAATGCGATCAACACCAATCTGTTCGGCACCAATGAATTCATGGCGTGGTGCAAGGCTGCCGGCACTGAGCCCTTGATGGGCCTCAATCTTGGGACGGGAACTCCTGAAGAGGCAGCCGCTCTGGTCGAATATTGCAACCTGGATCAGGGAACAAAATGGAGCGATCTCCGCCGCAAGCACGGCTTCGCCGAACCTTATAAGGTGAAGCGCTGGTGTCTGGGTAACGAGATGGACGGCCCTTGGCAAATAGGCCACATGACGGCGACGGAGTATGGTTTGAAGGCTCAGGACGCCGCCCGGCAGATGCGCTACGTTGATCCTTCCCTTCAATTAATTGCTTGCGGATCAAGCGGCCCGTTCATGCCCACCTATCTTGAGTGGGACCGCGAAGTTTTGGAGCAATGCTACGATTACGTCGACGGTCTTTCCCTGCATCGCTATTTCACCAATGCTCCCGCGGACACCGGCGGCGATAGTTCAAAGTTCCTCGCGATGAACCTCAGCATGGAACAGCAAATCGCAGAGACCGTCGCAGTTTGTGACCTTGTGCGTGGACATAAGCGGTCACCAAAACAATTGTGGTTATCTTTTGACGAATGGAACGTATGGTATAGAGCCCGGAGCGGCGATTACACGAACGGGCATCACCAGGAAGCGCCTCACTTGCTTGAGGAGGTCTACAATCTGGAGGATGCTTTGCTCGTGGGTGGCCTGCTCAACTCCCTGCTGCGCAACGCGAACCGCGTAAAGGTGGCGTGCCTGGCCCAATTGATCAATGTCATCGCGCCGATCATGACCAACGCAAACGGCTTGCTCCGTCAGACGATCTACTATCCGTACAGCTGGGCGCTTCAATATGCTCGCGGTTCTGTGCTTAATCTTCTCGTGCAGTCACCCACGTACGAAGTTGCGAAAATGGGTCAAGTTCCGCACCTGGATGTAGCCGGCACCATCGATCCCGGGGACGGAAAAGTTGCGATTTTCGTTCTGAATCGTGACCTTTCGAAGCCACATGTCGTGGAAATTGATTGGCAAGACAAAACGCCGGGCCAGGTACTTGTCTCTAGTGTTCTGAGCGGAACTGATTTGAAAGCTTTCAATAGCTTCGAAGCGCCCCAACACGTCGCGCCGCAAGCATTTGATAAGCCCTCGACGACCGGCGGGCGAACCAAGTTCGAAGTGCCCGCACGCTCGTACACCGTGATTCAGTGGTCGGCTTGATCCGGGCTGTACTGACTGACCGCAAAAAATAAACGCCGCAGTTCTTCAAGTTGACGCAGTAAACGTATACCCAAGTCGTGTGTGCTAGAATATAATCCGTAAGCGTCTAGTCCAGGCTAATACTCAACGACTGTTATGGATCTCCGTGAGATAGCTCGAAGGGCAAGAGTTTCCACTGCCACCGTTTCCAGAGCGATTAACCACGTGTCCACGGTCAATCCTCAACTGGCCAAGCGTGTTTGGAAGGTCGTTGATGAACTCGGGTATTTCCCCAATACCCAGGCGCGGGCCTTGGTGTCCGGAAGAAGCCGCATTTTGGGCCTGATCGTATCCGAGATTACCAACCCGTTTTTCCCGGAAATTGTTCAGACCTTTGAACATCTCGCAGTGGAGAACAATTACGAGATTCTTCTTACCTCCACCGTGAACGACCCGAAGAGAATGGAGCAGTCGGTGCGGCGTATGATCGAACGCCGTGTCGAGGGCGTGGCGATCTTGACCTTTGGCATGGAGGAGTCGCTGCTTGAGCATCTTCGGTTCCGAAAGGTACCCTTGGTCTTCGTGGACGTCGGACCCGATGCTCCCGGCATTGTCAACATCCGGATTAACTACCTGAACGGCATTCGTCAGGCGGTACAACACCTGGCTGCACTGCGGCATACCCGTATCGCGTTCGTTGCCGGGCCACCACGGCTGAAATCCGCGCTGGCGAGGACGGAAGCTTTCAAGACTTCCATGGCGGAAATCGGCCTGCTCCCGGAAGTTATTGTGACGGGGGACCATACGATGGAGGGCGGCATGCGCGCGCTGGTCGAACTTCTCGGCGCGCGCGATCAACACACTGCTGTTGTGTGCTCCAATGATATGACGGCCATTGGAGTCATGCGCGAAGCGTATGATCACGGAATTACGATTCCCACCGACCTGTCAATCGTTGGATTCGACGATATCCGGCTAGCGCAATTCATGACTCCGCCGCTGACAACGGTGCAAATGTCGCAGAAAGAGCTGGCCCAGATTGCGTTCCGGGCATTGCTAGATGAAGTCGGCCGGGAATCGCGATCCACTCAGAAAAGCGAGTACGAACTGATTACCAGTCTTATCCTTAGGCGTTCAACGGCGATGGCCCGCCTGTTGAACGATGCACATCGGGAACAATAATTGTCCCTTTCCCACGCGCCCAGCGTTGAGAGCAAACTCTGGTGGAATCGAGGACGGACTAGTCATCGCTAAGCTTGAACAACAAGATATCGAGCCGCATCGCATCGTTCTCAAATTGCCAGACCCGGCGAACTAAACGCGGCTCAGCCGAGGCGAGAAACAGGAGGCGCACATGGATTGCCAAACTTCACCGCGAGCTATTTCTGCGGAGCAGCAGGATTGCCGCCTTCGAAGGCCGCGTGCGGCCAGTCGCTGGTCCAATCGATCGTCGAGATATGCAGGCGCGGCTTTCCGGTTTTGCCGTTGTATGCGTGGAACACGATAATGTCGCGACCAGGTTCCTGCAATATGGATTCACCGCCGGGACCCGCCCAGCGTTCATTGCCCACCAGCAATGGCGTGCCTCCGCCTTCCACCATCGGCTTGCCGCTGGCGTCTAAGTAAGGCCCCTTAACGCTGCGGGAACGGCCGACCATCGTCTTGTAGTTGCTCTTCACACCGCGGCAGCACAGATCGAAAGAGACGAATAAATAGTAGTACTCGTTGTGCCGGACAATGAAAGGAGCTTCGATCGCCTGCCAATCGGCGGGCAAGCCGGGACGTGGCGCGGGGAGATTTTTAGGACGTACGCGCTTCGCCAGCGAATATAGCTTCGTATCTTTTGTGGACAGTTTGCCGGTTTGCGGGTCGATTCGCCGCATCTTAATCCCGCCCCAGAAACTGCCGAAACTCATCCACACGCTGCCATCCGAATCGATCACAATGTTCGGGTCGATCGCATTGAAGTCATCTTCCTCACGCGAACGAAAAACCAGGCTCTCGTCCGCCCACTTGTAATCCGCACTGCCAGGATCCAAGGTCTTGTTTGTCACCAAGGCTATGCCGGAAGTGTTCTTTCCGAATATGGAAAATGCATAGTAAAGGTGATACTTCCCATTGAAGTAGGATTCGTCCGGCGCCCAAAGGTCCTGCGTTTTCGGACTCTCCTTCTGAATCCACTCGGGTATACCCTGAAAGACGAAGCCGCAACGCCTCCAGTGCAGTAGATCTTTCGAACAGCGGATCGGAATCTGCCCCGGAGAGTTTTTTTCTGTGACCGTCCCGAAGAGATACCAGGTGTTGTCCTCTTTTATGATCGAGGGATCGTGAACGCCGCCCACGTCTCCGTCCACGCCCAGCAAAGCGGGAGAATGGTGAGGGTTGTCCTGACCTCTGGAATCCCCGCACGACCAAATCAATAGCGTGACTACACCTATCGCTCTAAGGCAGGCCCGTCTATTCACGTCTTCCCTCTTCGCCGTTGCTTATCTCGCGCTTAAATTCCACTCGCCAAGTGGTAATACATATCGTTCCACCTGAGCTCCTTCACAAAGTCTGCGACATTTGTATTGCTGTCGATCATCAAACATTCCAGTCCAGCCATATCCGCGAAATCTTGCAAGTGTTCGGGAGTCAAAGCATGACTGAGGGCGGTGTGGTGTGCGCCGCCGGCATAGATCCAGGTCGTTGCTGCAATTTTGAGGTTCGGCTCAGGTACCCAGATGGCCCTCGCTACGGGCAATTTGGGCAAGGGCTGCTCAGGTCGCATCAGATTCACCTGATTCACGACAAGACGGAAGCGGTTCCCCATGTCAACGATCGAAGCATTCACAGCGCGCCCACTGGATGCGGTAAACACCAACCGGACCGGATCTCCTTTGCCACCGATGGAAAGCGGATGGATCTCGGCCGATGGCTTGTCATCGGCGATCGAGGGACAGACCTCCAGCATATGCGCACCAAGCACCTGGCCGCCATCTTTCAGATGATAGGTGTAATCCTCCATGAATGAAGTCCCGCCGTTTAGACCGTGGCTCATGACTTTCATGGCCCTCACAAGAGCCGCTGTCTTCCAGTCACCTTCTGCGCCGAAACCGTATCCATCGGCCATCAAGCGTTGGACTGCGATTCCCGGAAGTTGCGCGAGGCCATGCAAATCCTCAAACGTATCGGTAAATGCGTTGGAGTCACTTTCCAAAAGAAAGTGCCGCAAACCCAGTTCAATTCTTGCTGCCTCGTGCAGCGCCTTGCGCTGGTTGCCATTGGGACGCAGAGACTCCGCGACCGCGTACGTTTCATCGTATTCAACTGTCAGCCTCTCAATCTCTCTGTCTTTCACTTCGTGAATGAACCGTACTAGCTCTCCAACGCCGTATCCATTCACCGAGTAGCGCAATCGAATCTGCGCGTCGACTTTGTCTCCCTCGGTCACCGCAACATTCCGCATGTTGTCGCCCAGGCGAGCGATCTTCAAGTGCTGGGCGTCATGCCAGGCGCAGGCGGCTCGCGCCCAGACGGCAATCTCGGAATGAATACTTGTATCTCGCCAGGAACCAACGACTACCTTTCGCGGGAGCCGCATGCGGGCTCCAATAAACCCATACTCCCGGTCTCCATGAGCCGACTGGTTGAGATTCATGAAGTTCATGTCGATGGTCGGCCAAGGCAGCTCTTCGTTAAATTGGGTATGCAAGTGGAGGTAAGGTTTGTTCAGGGATCGCAGGCCACCGATCCACATTCGGGCGGGCGAGAAGGTGTGCATCCAGGTAATCAGGCCGATGCAGTTCTTCGAACTGTTGGCATCCAGGCACAACTGCTGAATGGACTCGCTGCTTGTCATCACGGGTTTGGCAACTATCTTTACGGGGATCAATGAGGAGGAGGAGAGAGCGCGAGCAATGGTCGTGGAGTGCTGCTCCACAGCTTTCAGGGTTTCTGATCCATAAAGATGCTGGCTGCCGGTTACAAACCAGGCTTCCAGACTCGAAAGATCAATCATTCTTAAGCCTCGACTCTGCTTGAGCGCTTGCGGCGAAACTTGAACGCGATGCTTCGCACAGGTCGCACACTTCCCTCAGGAAAGCTCGTCCTACACTGGACCTCGAAGGAGGCCATTGTTCGATGTGAGGCGACCGCTTCCGAGATTAGTAGAAACTCCTGCGACCGCTTACTTTGAGGGCGTGGCAAGCACCTTTCGTGAACAGTGGCGGGGCTGCAGCGCCTCCGCCGCTGGCACGGCGTTCTCTGGCAACTTTGAAAGCTAGCCCGGGTTTGCCCAATATCTCCGGGTTGCGCTAGGGCGATCCCCTCACTCCTGAGGGACCACCGCTCGGGGTGTGGAAAGGTGGTCCCTCCTGTTGTTGGTCGAAACCAGACTAGAACGTGATCTTGCCGCCTATCTGCCACCATCTCGGCAACGTCTGGCTCGTTACCTTACCAAAGTTTCCCCCGGTCAGGTCGGCGCCGACGTTTCTAAAGTTCGGATGGTTGAAGAGGTTGTAGAACTCAAACCGGAGTTGAAAATTGATTCTCTCCGTGATGTGAGTGTTCTTGTACACCGTCAGGTCTGTCTGCACGAACTTCGGATTACGAAACTGATTTGTCTTCTCGTTGCCATTCGTGCCCGCTGTGGGCGCCGTGAATTGTCCGGGCGCGAAGATGCCAGTGAGAAAAGCGCTCCGGGATGTTCCCTGGCTATTACCGGAAACGTTGGGAAAATCGTAGTTATCTCCATCCGCGTTGTAGTCCCCGCCTCCACTAAAAGAGGCCCCATTGAAGACGATGAAAGGATATCCACTCTGGTAAATGCTCGTCCCGCTGAGTCCCCACCCTCCAGTCAACTTCCCGACTGCTCCCAAACCATTCTGTAGGCCGGGTAGCTCGTAGTTGAAGCTTAGCGAGAGGCGGTTAGGAACATCCCAAGGCGACGGCCCGTAGTATTGGTGAGGGTTCAACGCAGTCGGATACCGGCCGGCGTCATCTTTAGAATTAGAGCGCGTGTACGACAAGTCAAAGAACCCACTCCTAACTCTCCCTCTGAAGTCAAAGCTTACCCCGTTGTAGTTCCCCACGCGATCATTTTGGGTATAGTTGATTGGACCAAAACTCGAATTGAGCCGCGTCGGAGCGGAGTTGGACGGTTTTCCGATCAGATCTCCTGGCATTGCATTGATGTCTACGCCGTAGGAGACCTGACCTGATGCGTTACCGAAACCAACGAGGTTGGCAGTGTGAGATCCGCTGTAAAGCACGCTGGCAACAAAGTGGCTGCCAATCCTGTGCTCGAGCGTGGCCGCAAAAATATATGCGGTGGGGGATACTACGTTCGGATCGATTCCCCCAATCCCCAACTGTGCACCCACAATTCCACCTTTGGAGTCTAGACAAGGAGCTGCAGGACACAAGGGTGTGCCAGCCAGCGCAGGGAATGTGAATCCAAATGGGGGTTTACTACTGGTACCCTGGACGAAAACCGGTCGGTTGGCCGGCGCATTTGCCGAGAAAAACGTAGGGAGGATTAGACCCGGCGGATTGCCGCGGAACTCTTCCTGAATGTTGGCGGGTGTGAGCCAATTGGAGTACATTCCGAATCCGCCGCGCAAAACCCAGTCACCCTTTCCGTTGATATCCCATGCCGCGCCGATTCGCGGATCGTAGGCTTTTGGTGAATGATTCAACGCGTTCTTCGATGGTTTGGCAATGCCGCTGGCCACTTGCTGCTGGAAGGATGAGCCGGTCCCAAGGAGGAAGTTGCCAAACACCGTCGAGGCGGACCGGGAATAGGGATTTCCCTGATCGTCGAAACGGAAGCCCAGCGTCAAGGTTAGGTTGCGCCGCGCTTTCCAGGTGTCCTCGGCAAAGAGGCCCCATGTCTTGGAAGCAGCGTTCCAATCCCAAAGTTGCTGCTGACCCGTTATGGGGTTGTACATCACTCCACCTTCCGTGGTAGGTGCGTCTTGGGCCAGCTTCAACAAGTTGTCAAAGCTAAATCCTGGATGCGACCACGGCCCCTGGAACGGCTCGACGTCATCTCCAAACCAGCCTTCGTAGCCCACCTTCAACACGTGCGCGCCACGAACATGAGTCAAAACGTCGCGCCAGTGATAGTTGTGCTGGATGAAATCGCCTTGCGCGAAGCCAACGCCGAAACCGACGTTCTGCCCGGTAACGCCGATATTAGGAATGGTGAAGTCCCCGGTTTCCGCGAGAAAGCCCTCGATGCGGTTCTGGGCAAAGATCACTTCATTCAAAGTTGTGGGGTTAAAAGTGTGTGTCCAGTTCGCCTGGAAGGCGCGTTCCACGGTGTGATTCGTGGTTGAGAACTGGGGAGTAACTGCCGCCCCGCCAAAGTGAAGAAGCGTCCGGAAAAAGCTGCCGTAGATTCGATCGTTCTTGAAATACTTGTCGACGCGGCCAAAGTATTGTTCGCCATTGCGGAAATTGCTGGAATTGAAAACGCCAGTGTCGATCATCTGTGTGGCGCAGGGCAAATTGTCTGTCGTGGCGGTTCCGCACGTGCCAGGGAAAATAGCAGCCGCGGTCTGCGGTACCCCGTTTATAACCTCGACACCATTATTGGTCGCTCGGCTGGGCGCATAGGTATTCAGGATCTTGGTCCCTAAGGTATTTGGATGATTCGCCAGGGCCCAAGCCGTGAACTGAGGGTCAGCAAACGTCAGAACCTGGTTCCCCGTAGATGCCGACGAGCGCAACGGTTCCAAGGCGAAGAAGAAGAAAAACTGGTGGTGGGGAATGATTGGGCCGCCGATTGCCCCCGACAAGTTATTGCTGTGGAACGGGTTATAGGCATGATCGGAACCGGGCAAAGAATACTTGGCATACATCTTTTGGTCGTTGAAATAGTCGCTGGCTAGGCCGTGGAATTGATCCGAGCCAGACTTTGTCGTCAGTGCGACCTGCAGGCCACTCCCGTGTCCGTATTCGACGGAAAACGTGTTGACCTGAATGTTCGTTTCCTGAACGGCGTCGGGGTTCGGCGTGAGATTCAGGACGCCCTGCCGGATGCTACTGGTGACGTCAAGTCCATCCACGATCCACATATTCGCAACTGTGCCTTGACCGTTGACACTGACGTCAAGGGCCGTTTCCGTAGAAAAGTTGTCCACGCCGGATCCAGGTGCGCTCCCACCCGCGTTGCCCAGTCCAGAGACGCCGGGAGCCAAGGTCACCAGCGAAAACAGGTTGCGGCCCCCCAGAGGCAAAGTCGACATTTCCTGGCTCTCGAGCGTCATTTGATTCCGTGTTTCCGCAGTGTTCACGAGCGGATTTTCAGCGGTGACCGTTACTGATTCTGTCGCTACCCCAACCTTTACTGCAATAGCTACGTTCAGGTTTTGATTCGTCTCCAGGGTGACGGTCGTGCGAGCCGTGGAAAAACCCGCGGCTTCAGCGGAAATTTTGTAAGGACCCGGGGCGAGGCTCAGAAACCGATATCCTCCCGAGGCATCCGTGGTCGTCGTAGCAGAAATATGTGTCTCAATGTTTTCAAGCGTAACCTTCGCTTGCGCTACCGCCGCGCCGCTCGGGTCTGCGACCGTGCCCTGAATGTTGCCAGTGAATTGAGCCCAGGCGGAACTTGCCATCACCAGTACAAGGAACAACACCCGGATAGACCATGAGACAAATGATCTGGCTTGCATTCGCTTCCTCCCCAAAAAGCCGAGCGCTAACTTCTATGAGATCTTTCAGAGTAAACGTTTTCTCGATTGCCCGGATTTATATATTCAATACTTCAGCGCTGTCAAGCGATTTCTATCCTGGATCGCCGTGACAAGGAGGAAAACGTGTCCTGGCGGTTGCGCCCCCTTCGGCTAGCTAGGTCTTAGACCAGCCTCGGTTTGGCACCCGTCCCGCCCCCTCCCTCAAGGTGATTAGTTGATTGGCTGGGAGGTACTTGAAGTTTTCGTGAAGCCCGTTGGGCCAGTACACATCCAGGTCGGCCGAAGTAAGGCCTCCGAGACCGAAATGCAACCGGGGATCGTTGCAGGAGTAGAAACTCGATTGGCTCAGCACGGTTTGCGCCTGGGTTTTCCCTCCGTAATGGGCGAGCACCCGGGCTCCGATAGCGCTGCGGTTTGATTTAACACCCTCCAGTTTCACCTTGATCCAATTATGTTTCCCGCGGATATCGTTGCGCAGCAGAGACGGGGGCTCGTTCAGGTTGACAATCAGCACGTCGATGTCACCATCATTGTCGAAGTCGCCGAAAGCACATCCGCGGCTGCAGCGCGCGTCTGCCACCCCGGGACCAGCCACCTCAATCAGTTCTTCGAACGTGTGATTGCCGAGATTACGAAACACGGCGCGTGGCGTCTTGTTCGCATATTGCGGCAGCTTTCGTTCCACCTCTGGGTACACGTTGCCGGTAACAAGAAACAAATCCGGATGGCCGTCGTTATCGAGATCCACAATTCCAGCGCCCCAGCAGACGTAGCGCGTCTCCACCCCAACGCGTGATGTCCGGGTTACATCGTCGAAATTCCCCTTACCGTCATTGCGATAAAGAACGTTGGCATCGTCGGCGAAGTGTGTCTTGAAGAGATCAAGATGTCCGTCAAGGTCATAATCGCCGATTCCCACGCCCATTCCTGCCTGCTCCGTGCCGTCGTCGCTGAGGGCCACGCCCCGCAATACTCCCTCTTCGCGAAACGTTCCGTCACGATTGTTCATGAAGAGCAAACTGGGAGTAGAGTCGCAAGCAACGTAAATGTCTGGCCATCCGTCTTCGTCGAGATCCGCCGCCACCACCGTCATACCGTAGCTTTGTGTAGCCTGCGCGATGCCTGCCTGCCGGCTGACGTCGGTGAACCTTCCATCGCCATTGTTCCTGTACAGCGAATGCCTTCCTGTTGGCAGTCCGCGCGGTCCACATTCCACGGGAATGCCTTTCCAATTGCAATTGGTGTTTTCTCCCGGAACTGGCGCATGTTCGAAGGAGAAACGGACGTAGTTGGAGACAAACAGATCAAGGTTCCCGTCACGGTTGTAATCTAGGAAGCTACATCCGGCTCCCCATCTCGGTTGCTCGTTCAAGAGCCCCGCGGCTTTGGTTACATCGCTGAAAGTTCCATCGCCATTGTTGCGATAGAGGACATTTTGTCCGTAGTAGGTGCAAAAGATATCTTCAAAGCCGTCGTTGTTGTAGTCTCCGATGCAAACCGCGGAAGCCCAATCGGCCGCTCGCAGGCCAGCCTTTTCCGTGACATCAGTGAATGTCCCGTCACGATTGTTCTTATAGAGCCGGTTGGACGCGTCGACAGGCGCACCTTCCAGCCGTGTCCCCGAGAGCAAGAAAATATCCATCCAGCCGTCATTGTCATAATCAAGGAAAGCACAGCCGCAGCCGGTGGCCTCCAGGATGTACTTCTTGCTCTCGACGCCTCCATAGATCACCGGCGCGTGCAGCCCTGCGGCAGACGCCACATCGACAAAGTGTGCGTTGAAAGGCCTCCCGGAAGGGGCCTGCCTGGGCAGGGGCTTCGCGGTATGCGTCGAAACACCTTGCGCAAGCAGTCGTTCGGCAGTCATGGAGATCGCTGATCCGAGCGAGAGTCGCACAAACGTACGCCGCGTAAAGGCCATTCCGAAACAGTTTCCTCAGTTGCTGATCTGACGCAATTTTTCAATTATCGCCGCGACCCCAGCACGAGTAAAGGTTTTGGCGAAAATTTGGTGGAGGCGTAGGAGAGCTCCTGGCAACTACGGCTGCACTGGCGGCCTGGGCGCAGTGTCCTCTTCAATCAGTTTGTAGCGGTAACGTTCTCTTTCTTCTTTTGTAGCTTGTTCGCGAAGTTGCGCGAGCCGCTTCAGCAAATCGGGAATCTCGGCTTTCTGCCCGGTTTTCCGTAACGCCTGAATCAAGCGATACAATGCGGTTTGATCCTTGGGATCACTGCTTAGAGCTTTCCTGCATTGGTCAACCGCTTCTTGGTACTGTCCGGTTTGCATGTACAGTTTCGCCAGCACACCTCGAGCCGCGACAAGTGTGGGCTGCAAAGTGACCGCCTTCTTCGCCGAGCGCATCGCAAGTTCAAACTCAGGCGCGCCCGGATCAGCACCTTTTTGCGAGAGGACATCCGCTTGCAGGTAGAGCAGCAGGGCATCGTTCGGTTTCCGCGCTAATTTTGACTGAATCGAGGCCAACGCGTGATCGAGATCGTTCGCCTGCACGGCCGCCAGCCCCTGGGCGGCTGAGCTCAGAGACTGGTTGGGATCCAATTCGTACGCTTTCTCAAAGTCAGCCTCCGCTTTGTCATACTGAGCCAACTGCACGTACAGGACGCCTCGTGCCACGTAGAGCTCTCCGGCATTAGGCCGCATCACCATCCCTTCAGTAATTACGTCAATGCCAACTTGAAACGATTCGTGGGCAAAGGAAATATTGGCAAAATCCAGATAAAGACTGACATTCCGCGGGTCAAGCAGCAGGGCTTGCCGAAGCGCGCTCACTGCTTGTGGTGTGTCGCCGGAATCCTCGTAGGCATTCGAGGCGAGCTCCAGGGTGTCCGCACGGGGATTGCTGGCTTCAAGCAGCGGCCCCAACGTGGCAAGGGCGTCTTGAGGTTTGTGAACCGTAAGCTGTACGGATGCTAGGAGTTGGCGTTCCTGTCGGTCGTCAGGGTGAAGAGCCACCGCCCTCTGAAAAACTGTCACCGCGTCATCAAGTCGTTTGAGCTTCACGAGGCAGGTGGCGTAAGCATGGAGAGCCTCGAGCTGAGAGTCGAGAAGCTCGCCAGCCTTCTCGAAATGAGGGGTCGCTGTGGCGCAGTTTCCTTGCCGATACTCCAACACGGCCAGCATGGCGTGGCCGGTGGGATCGCCGGAGCGCAATTGCAGCAAACGATTGAGCAGCGGCACAGCATCACGGTTGCCCGCTTCGTACTCGATTTGAGCTGCACCTGCCAGCGCCGCAATGCTGTTCGGCGAAATCTTCAGCGCTTGTTGGAAGGCCGCCAGAGCTTCTTTGCTGTCTCCCTTGCTGGCAAAGGCGATGCCTTGCAGAGTCCATAGCTGAGCATTGTTCGGCGACTCTCGCAATGCGGATCGGCTCAGCTCCACCGCCTTGTCGAATTCTCTGGCACGCAACGCCGAGCTTATGGGCTCGATTTGGTTTTCGTGGGTTTGCGAAAAGGCCACGGAATGACAGGCCAACAGGACAATCGTGAGACCAAGTTTCCTGAATAGAACCATCACAGATACCGGGCAGACGTAGAAACTCTGCAAGCCACAGGATACTTCATCTGGGAAAACGAATATAGGTAGTGTTTGACGCCGTCCCTCGGTCGCGCTATACATAGGTCCGTTGAGCAAACGATTGCTGAGAATCCTTGCCCAGCAGATTGCTCGCTGCACATCTCTCAAGCATTTCAGCAATGACGGTCCATCGGACAGTTCAGGAGATTTCGCCATGAAAACCAGGTCCAGGCGGCAGTTCCTAAAATCGGCGGCGGTTTCAACTGCGGGCGTATTAGCGATGCGTTCCATTCCTGGATGGGCACAGACAACGCCGAAAGGGCCCATCGTCCCTCCACTTTCGGTCTTCGGATACTCAAATGTGCAGCTCCTGGACGGGCCCTTCCGTCTGCAGTTCGACGAGAGCCATGAACTGTTCCTTCATCTCAACGAGGATGGGTTGCTCAAACCGTTTCGTCAGCGTCAGGGGATGCCGGCTCCCGGCCCCGACCTCGGTGGCTGGTATGACAATGCGGACGACTTTAACGAGGAGAATAACTTTCACGGGTTCATTGCCGGACATACGTTTGGTCAATACCTTTCGGGGTTGGCGCGAGCCTATGCTGTGACGAGATCGAAGCCGACGCAGGAAAAAGTTCACCGTTTGGTGCGTGCCTTTGCGGAGACCGTAGAGCCCACGGGGAAGTTCTACGTTGACTACCGGCTGCCAGGCTACACATTCGACAAAACCTGCTGTGGTCTCATCGACGCTCATGAATTTGCAGCGGATCCTATTGCCCTCGATGTGCTCAAGCGAAGTACCGACGCCGTTTTGCGCCATCTGCCCGAGAAGGCACTAAGCCGGGCCGAGCAGGAAGCCCGGCCGCATAAGACCGTCGCCTACACGTGGGACGAAACGTACACGCTGCCGGAAAACCTCTTCCTCGCATATCAACGGAGCGGTGACAAGCGCTATCGTGATTTGGCGGTGCGCTTCATCTATCACGAGTACTACGACGCGCTCGCAGAAAACCACAATGCCCTTCCCGGCAAGCACGCGTACAGTCACGTCAACACATTAAGTTCGGCGATGCAGGCCTATTTGACGTTGGGCGACGAAAAATATCTCCGCGCCGCCGTGAACGGACTGCGTATGGTGCAGGAACAGAGCTACGCCACGGGAGGATGGGGACCGAACGAAGCATTTGTTGAACCGGGCAAGGGCCTGCTTGCCGCAAGCTTGGGCACGACCCGCTCCAGCTTCGAGACCCCGTGTGGCGCATACGGGCAGTTCAAGATCACGCGGTACTTGCTAAGGGTGACCCGCGACTCCCGTTACGGTGACAGCATGGAACAGGTGCTGTACAACACGGTCGCCGGCGCCAAACCGATTCTTGCTGACGGCACCAGCTTCTACTATTCAGATTACAACAGTGAGGGTGCCAAGAAAGTCTATTACAAAGACAAGTGGCCCTGCTGTTCCGGCACTTTCCCGCAGTTGACCGCCGACTATGGCATCAGCTCATACTACCCTGGCAAAGACGGCATCTACGTCAACCTCTTCGTTCCTTCTCGAGTCACTTGGATGCAGAACGGCACGCGTTGCATTCTCACGCAGCAAACCACCTATCCCACATCCAACGCGACGCAGCTTCAGCTGGATATGGCGCGTCCTGAGAACTTCACGGTCTATCTGCGAATTCCTGCCTGGACGGACGCCAAAACGCGGATTTCCGTCAACGGCAAACGCGCGGTAGGTGACATTGTCCCGGGAAAATTCTTTGCGCTGCCACGAACCTGGAAAAATGGAGATCGGGTGGAGTTTGAAATTGGAATGCCGCTTCGCCTGCAAGCAGTGGACGCGCAGAACGCGAGTACGGTGGCACTGGTCCGCGGGCCGCTTGCCCTCTTTGGCGTTGGCAATCTGCCCGCAAAGTTTACTCGTGCACAGCTTCTCGCTGCTGCGGCTGCATCCCAATCTTCAGAAGACTGGCTGGTCGAGACCGATGCCGGGAGCGTGGCATTTCGTCCTTTCGCGGCAATCCATGATGAATCGTATCGCCTATATCAGAACGTACCGGTCGAAATCATCGACCCGGGCCGCGATTGACCTGGACTTGAGCGGCCTTCGGAGACTTTCGTCCGGCCGCAGAGTCAATTCCACTTGGTTCGCTCTATCGGTCCGGGCGGAAGAGCGGAATTGCTTGTGATTGCCTGCTAGGGCTCGCATATCTCAGGGCGGTTTGCTTGAAGCGCCGCATAGTTGAAACACTGCAGAATTCTAGAAAACGTTCTCTGCTATGCCTGGCGTGTACTTCCTCAAAGGAGAACCGTATGACAATGGCGAAAGACATGTCGCGAAGGCGGTTTGTGAACTCAGCGATCTCGAGCGCCGCTATTTCATGCATGCCGATCAAAGGGCTCTTGGCCGGCTATGCGGAGAGCGTACGGACCGCCGACGCACTTCGGCAGCAAACTGGATCGGTTCTGACCGACAGCGCCGCTTGGAAAGACCAAGGTGTCGAGAACCTTCAGAAATCGCCGTACTCCAAGCTGCACAATGTGCCAGTGCGCGCTGTCACGATCGGTAGCGGTTTTTGGGGCCGCCGGCGCGACATTAATGTCACGAAAAGCATTCCCAGTATGCACGACCTGCTCGAGTCTAACGGCCGCATGATTAATTTCCGCCGACTGGCAGATAAGAGCAAGGGTGATCAGCGAGGGCCCGTTTTTTCTGACTCCGACATTTATAAATGGACCGAGGCGGTGGGGTTCGCGCTGCAATCGGGCGACCGTCCAGAGATGCGATCGATGGCTGAAAAATTCATCGATGATGTTGTCGCTGTGCAGGAACCCAGCGGCTACCTTAACACCTATTACGTCGAGGATCGCGTATCGCAGCGCATGCTGACCCAAACGCAGACGACCGGTCATGAACTCTACAACATTGGGCACATGCTGCAGGGCGCTATCGCCTACTATCGGGGCACCGGCGACCGCAAGATGTTGGATGCCGGTATCCGCTTCGTCAATAACTTTCTCCTGCCGGATTACGGTCCCGCGCCCAAGAAGCCGATTGTTTCCGGGCACCCGGAGATTGAGATGGGCCTGATCGAGCTGTATCGCATAACCGGTGACAAGCGGCAACTTGATCTCGCAGCCTACATCCTCCAGGGAGACGATCGCCTGCAACTGCCAAAGCCAAGAACCATCTACATGTTCAGCGGGACGCCATTTACATCGCGAACCAAGCTCGAGGGACACGCTGTCCGTGCCATGTATGCTTGCTGCGGCGCGACAGACTACTATATAGAAACGGGCGATCCCGCCTATTGGAAAACACTCAACACGCTGTGGAACGACATGACGGGAAACAAGATGTACGTTACCGGAGGAGTTGGCTCGCGCGCGGCTGGCGAAGCCTTCGGCGATGCCTACGAACTGCCGAACTATCGGGCGTACGGAGAAAGCTGTGCTGCCATCGGCAACATGATGTGGAACTGGCGAATGCTTGCGGCCACCGGAGACGCGAAGTTCACCGATGTCATCGAAAGGGCGCTGTATAACGGTATCAATTCTGGGATGTCGCTTGACGGTACGCTCTACTGTTATCGAAACCCACTGGCATTCGATCCCTCCAACGGGGACAAGATTAGAAACCCGTGGTACGACACGACCTGCTGCCCACCAAACCTTGAACGCACCTTCGCTTCGCTGCCGGGCTATTTCTACAGCACGAGCAGCGATGGAATTTATCTGCATCTTTACGATAATTCCGAGCTCGATTGGCACCTGGAAAATGGCACGGCCCTGAAGGTCACGCAGAAGACCAATTATCCTTGGGACGGCAGCGTGGAAATTGCTATCGTGCCGGCGGAGGCTTCGCATTTCACTTTCTATCTGCGCATTCCAGGGTGGGCCGAGCGCACGCAAGTTTCCGTGAACGGGAAGGCCCTCACGGGCGCGAAGCCCGGTGAATATCTGCCGATTCAGCGCCGTTGGGCGCCGGGGGACGCGATTCGTTTGCAAATGGAAATGACCCCGCAAATGATCCAAGCAAATCCTCGTCTCGTCGACGACACGGGACGCGTTACCATCCAGCGCGGCCCTCTCGTTTACTGCATGGAAGAACTCGACCAGCCGAATGGAGTGGCGCTTACCGATGTGGCTGTGGATTTGGGCCAGAAGGCGGGCGCACTGTTCCACAGCGAGCTCAGGAGCGATTTGCTCGGCGGCGTGCATGTGCTGCGTCACATGGGCGCGGTTTATGACAAAACAAGCTCGAGTGACGCTCTCTACTCTCGCTACAAGTGGGAGCCGGTAAAGACCCGGCGGGTTCCGCTGACCTTCATTCCCTACTACGCGTGGGCAAATCGGCAAGCGACTCCGATGCAAGTTTGGACTCCAGTGCTAAAATCTTCGGCGCTAAACACATGATCATTTCATCAGAGGGGAGCCGGCAACGGAGTCACCTGCGCTACTGGAGAAGG
>Ga0193733_1000101_pt1 | contig 31599 bp, 28 predicted proteins | sample U1s2metaG_FD_145076 | JGI IMG/M metagenome (GOLD analysis project Ga0193733, IMG submission 145076) | Soil microbial communities from a riparian zone of the East river system, Colorado, United States - U1s2 | ecosystem: Environmental > Terrestrial > Soil > Riparian zone | place: USA: East River...
GAGACGCGTCGGTTGATGGGCTGACGGCTCGCATTTTTCGGGAGGAATCGACATATGGCGCGCACTCGAGCGAGCTTTATCAGGAGCCTGACACTATCCACCGCGGTTGCCGGCTTCGCAGGACTGCCTTTTGTGGCCAGTGCGCAACAGGTGGACCAGGTAGCGATCCTGGAAGTTGTCGTCACGGCGCAGAAGCGCGTGGCGAACCTGCAGGACGTGCCGTTCTCCGTATCTGCAACCAGCGAGGACCAGATCCGCAATTCGGGCGCCAGCGACATCGTCGATCTCGCCCGCAACATCGCGGGGTTTGCCGTGGCCGACCTAGGTCCAGGCCAAAGCCAGGTTGCCATCCGCGGCATCAGTTCCGGCCAGGTCATCCGTGACCAGCCCGGCGTCAAGGAACAGGTGGGCGTGTACCTCGACGAGTCGCCGATCTCGGTGGCCCTCTTTACGCCCGATCTCGAGCTGTTTGATCTTGATCGGTTCGAAGTGCTGCGCGGCCCGCAGGGGACGCTGTTCGGTGCAGGATCGGAAGCCGGCACGGTCCGCTACATCACGCGCCAGCCGCAACTCGGCAAGACGGAAATCATGACGGACGCCTCTTTCGAAAACGTTGCGCACGGCGACGAAGGGGGCTTCATGAGAGTCGCCCTCAATCTTCCGTTTGGCGATAGCGTGGCGGCGCGCCTGGTGGCCTACTGGCATCACCTTCCCGGGTTCATCGATGCGATTCAGCCGGGCGGTGGTGTCAAGAAGGACGTCAACGACGCCGACCGCAGCGGTGCGCGGCTCTCGTTCCTTATCAAGCCGAACGATGCGCTGACCATCACACCTCGCATCATGTTCCAGAAGCTGGACACCAACGGCTATCCGCGCGTGGATCTGTACAACATCCTCGCCAATCCCTACACCACCACCCAGCCGGCCGTGACCATCGGCAGCCTTCAGCAATACACGCAGCAGCATGAAGGTCTGACCGATGACTTCACGCTCGGCGATCTGAAGGTCGACTACAACCTAGGTCTCACGACGCTGACCTCGATCACCTCCTTCACGCATCGCAACGTGCTGGTCATGCGCGATTCCAGCCAGCTGAGCGGCAGCGTGACTTTCGACGTGTTCGGTGCAGTGCCGGAGGTGCGTACTAACTCGCCCCTTTTCGACCGCACGCACCTGAACGTGTTCTCGGAGGAGGTGCGACTCGCGTCGAATGGCACGCAGGCCCTTGACTGGTTGGTTGGCGGATTCTTTCAGCACGTAGGGCGGCGCTACGGGCAGGCCCTGCCGACCCCGGGCTACGACGCCCTGAACGCTACCCTTGGGTTCTGGCCTGGGTGCGACACCGTTAAGAATCCGCCTCCGTGCACGTTTCCGCTGGGCGCGAACCCCGTCGGGCTGGTCGACACCCCATTCTTCTCGGACCTCAGCTACCGCCTGAAACAGTATGCCGCGTTCGGTGAAGCGACTTACCACCTGACCAACCAGTGGGCGATTACAGGCGGTCTGCGCTACTACAAATTCAGCGAAGACCGGATACTCAATTTCAATGGCGTATTCGCCGCCGCCACCGCTGCGGGCGGCGTTCCCGGATCTACGGACTCGAATGGCACCTCGCCGCGCCTGATCCTGAGCTACAAGGCAACCGACGATGTGACGTTCAACGCGCAGGCCGCGCGCGGTTTCCGCTTAGGCGGCATCAACGATCCCATCAACAAGCCGCTGTGCTCGGCGACAGATCTCCTGGTCTTCGGCAATCAGCAGAACTGGACCGACGAGAAAACCTGGAACTACGAGGTCGGGGCGAAGACGCAGTGGATGGACCGGCGGGTTACGTTCAACATCTCCGCCTTCTATTCCGACATCAAGAACCTGCAGGCCACCACGACCGCGGGCACCTGCTCGTCGCGTATCGTGTTCAACGTCCCGACCGCCCGCAGCGAGGGCATCGAGGCGGAGCTCTTTGCACGGCCCACTGTCAACTGGGACTTCGGGCTGTCGGCGACGCTCATCGATGCAAAACTCACCTCATCGGTGATTTCGACGCTTCCGCCCAAGGCGGGAACGGGCTGCCCACCCGCGTGCACGGTCGTGGTCGGCGGCCTGGCGGACGGCAACCGCCTGCCGACCGCGCCGAAGACGCAGGCAGTGGGCAGCGTGGGATATACGTTGCCGGTGCAATCGATGGACTTCTTCGCCAGTTTCACCATTCAGTATGTGGGCTCCTCGTTCTCGCAGTTCGAGAACGAAGAGCCGGGCTGGGGTCAGATCGGCGGCTCCGGGGACCCGAATGCGGCGCGGCTGATTTCGTACGGTGGCCCGCTGACCGTGTCGCAGATCAACTTCAATTCGGAGCTGCCGAGCTACACGCTGGCCAACTTGCGCTTCGGACTGAAGACGGAGCGCTGGCAGGCCGCCGCCTATATCAACAACATCGCCGACAAGAACGCGGAGCTGGCGCTCGATTACGAGCGCGGCCGCAGCGCGCGTGTTGGCTACCTGACGAACCAGCCGCGCACCATCGGAGTGTACGGGAGCTACATCTTCTGAGGGCGGAGGGCCGCCCCGGGCGCTGGTCTCTCTAACGAGAGATGGCGCAGTCTGTGCACGCGCGCGAAGAATCCCGCTTTTACCCTCCCGCTCCTCTCACACGGAGGCGTCCTCATGTCCATCAAACTGACCGTGAACGGTGCGACCCGCGAGCTGGACGTCGATCCGGACATGCCGCTCCTCTGGGCGCTCCGCGATCATCTGCAGCTCACCGGCACCAAATTCGGGTGCGGCATGGCCTTGTGCGGCGCCTGTACCGTGCACATCGATGGTCAGGCGACACGCTCGTGCGTCACGCCGGTGGCGGCCGCCCAGGGCAAGCAGATCACCACCATCGAAGGCTTGAGCACGGCCGCGGGCCGCGCGGTGCAGGGTGCGTGGATCGGACTCGACGTTCCGCAATGCGGTTACTGCCAGAGCGGGCAGGTCATGTCGGCCGCGGCGCTGCTGGCGGGGAATCCGAAGCCGACCGATGCGGATATCGATGCCGCGATGACCGGCAACATCTGCCGCTGCGCCACCTACGCGCGCATCCGCGGCGCCATCCATCAGGCGGCCGAAACCTTGTCCGCCGGCGCCCCCGTCCAGGGTTAAAAGGATCGCACCATGTACTTCCGCCACATTGAAAACGCAGCGCCCGCCACCGGAGTTCCGGTATCCGAGCTGACGCGGCGGCAGTTCCTGAGGTTCACTACGCTCGCAGGCTCAGGCCTCACGCTCGGCATCCTGCTGCCGGGATGCGGCACCGGACCGGGTGGTGCGGGAAGCGCCGACGTCGCGGGTGCTCCAGCGGGCCCGCTGGCCATGCCGTTCCTGCGCATCGCCCCCGACAACACGGTGACCGTGCTCTCCAAACACCTGGAGGCAGGTCAGGGCGTGTGGACGGGGCTCCCGGCCATCGTCGCCGAGGAGCTCGATGCGTCCTGGGAGCAGATGCGCGTCGAGAGCGCACCGGCGCAGGTGCCCCTCTACGGCAACCTCGCGCTCGATCCGAAGGGAGGCATCCAGCTCACCGGCGGCTCGACCTCGGTGGCGAACTCCTGGAAGCAGTTGCGCGAGGCGGGTGCGACTGCGCGCGCCATGCTGGTGGCGGCCGCCGCCAGGCAGTGGAACGTCGCGGCCGGGGAGATCACGGTGAGCGACGGCGTGGTCGCGCACGCCGGCGCAGGCAAGAAAGCCACCTTCGGCGAGCTCGCCGGCAGCGCCGCAAAGCAACCCGTTCCGAGGGACGTCAAGCTCAAGGACCCTTCCGCGTTCAGGATCGTGGGCAAGGACAAGCTGCCGCGGCTCGATGCCCGCGCGAAATCCACCGGCAAACAGCAATTCGCCATTGACGTCATGCTGCCCGGCATGATGACGGCGGTGGTCGTGCGGCCGCCGCGCTTCGGGGCGAAGGTGAGCTCGTTCGATGCCACCAAGGCGAAGGCCGTCCCCGGAGTCATCGACGTGGTGCAGATTCCGCGCGGCGTGGCGGTGGTCGGACGCGACATGTGGTCGGCGAAGAAGGGCCGCGAGGCGCTCGTGGTGAGCTGGGATGAGGCGGGCGCCGAGAAGCGCGGCACGGCAGCGCTCATGAAGGAATACCGGGTCCTGGGCCGGGGCAACGAGGCGGTGACCGTTGCACAAAACGGCGATGCCGAGGCGGCGCTCGCGCATGCCCAGAAGCGCGTGGAGGGGGAGTTCGAGTTTCCGTACCTGGCGCACGCACCGATGGAGCCGCTCACCGCGGTCTGCAGCCTGAGTCCCGACAAGTGCGAGATCTGGGCGGGGTGCCAGTTCCAGACCGTGGACCAGATGAACGCCGCGGCTGCCGTGGGGCTCAAGCCCGAGCAGGTGACGATCAACACGCTCGCCGCCGGCGGCACCTTCGGCCGGCGCGCGACTCCCGATTCGGACTACATTTCCGAGGTGGCCTCCATCGCCAAGGCGACCGGCGGGAAATACCCGGTGCGGCTCATCTGGACGCGCGAGGACGATATCACCGGCGGCCGCTACCGGCCGCTCAACTACCACCGCATCAGCGCGAGCGTCGGCAAGGACGGCAGTGTCGCCTACCGCCAGCGCATCGTCGGTCAGTCGATCATCGCCGGCACGCCCTTCGCCGGCATGATGAAGAACGGCATCGATCCGACGGCGGTCGGGGGCAGCGCCGCCGAGCAGTACGACCTCGCTCACGCACACGTGAGCTGGTCGCAGCCGAAAGTCGGCGTGCCGGTGCTGTGGTGGCGTTCCGTCGAGAATACGCACATGGCGTTCTCCAAGGAGGTGATGATCGACGAGCTGGCTCAGGCCGCGGGTGAGGACCCGGTCGAGTTCCGGCTCGCGCTGCTCGGCAAGCATCCGCGCCATGTCGGCGCGCTCAAGCTCGCCGCGCAGAAAGCGGGATGGGACCAACCCTTCTCAAAGAGCAAGGGGCGCGGGCGCGGCGTGGCCGTGCACGAGTCCTTTGGCTCGGTCGTGGCGCAGGTGGCGGAAGTCACAGTCAGCGGTGACAGGATCACGGTCGATCGCGTGGTGTGCGCGGTCGACTGCGGCATCGCCGTGACGCCGGATGTGATTAAGGCGCAGATGCAAAGCGGCATCGGCTACGGGTTGTCGGCGGCGCTGTATGGCAAGATCACGCTCACCGACGGACACGTCGATCAAACCAACTTCCACCAGTACCGGGTGCTGCGCATCAACGAGATGCCGCGGGCGATCGAGGTGTACATCGTGCCGTCGACCAATGCGCCTTCAGGTGTCGGAGAACCGGGGACGCCGCCGATCGCGCCGGCGGTTGCCAACGCGGTGCGCGCAGCGACGGGCATCCGGCTGCACACGCTGCCGTTTGATCTGGCGGCGGCGCGCCGCGCCCAGGCCTGAGCGGCCTCAGGCCCTACAGCGCGGCAAAGCTGCGGGCCTGCGCCGTCCAGGCGGGCGCGCTGGCGAGCGCGGCCGGGACCTCCTCGGCTGTGGCGACCACCTGCCACATCATGAGGTGCCGCGGGTCCATGAAGCGCTCTTCGACGGCGCGCGTGAGCACATCGAGGAGCGGGGTGAAAAATCCGCGCGTGTTCACCAACACGATGGGGTTCAGATACAGGCCGAGACGCTTGAGCGTGATGGCCTCGAGCAGTTCCTCGAGCGTGCCGGAGCCGCCGGGAAGCGCGATCGCCGCCTGGCTGAGCGTCAGCATCATGTGCTTGCGCGTGCGCAGGTCCTCGACCAGCTGCAGGTCCGTCAGTCCCTTGTGGCCCCACTCGAGGTCCGCCATGAATCGCGGCAGGATGCCGATCACGCGTCCGCCGTGGCTGAGCGCACCGTCGGCGAGCGCGCCCATGGAGCCGACCGCGCCGCCCCCGTAGACAATCCCAACTCCCTGTCCGGCGAGCACCTCACCCAGGCGTCGGGCTGCAGCCCGATAGTCAGGGTGGGCGAGGCGGCTCGATGCGCAGTACACGCAGACGGCCCGCTCGATGGGGCGCTCGGCTGGTGATCTCATGGGACGGGGTCCTTCCGTGCGATGCCCTCATTATAAAGGGCGCCGGCCGGCGGTCGGGGTGCCGGGGGCCTCACCGGAGGCGGCGGCGGGGGGCAAAACTGGGACCTGGCCACAGGCCGGCCCGCCGGAGAGGGGCGTATAAGCCTCAAGGCATGGACTGTCCGAAGTGCGGACATCAGCAGACTGACACGGTCAAATGTGCATCGTGCGGGATCTATTTCGCGAAATTCGCCCAACAGCAGGCGTGGATCGCGAGCCGCTCCGGCGGCCCGAGCCACGAGAGTCCTGACACGGGTTTCGGTTGGGGTGCGCTCGCCCTCACTGCGATACTCAGCACGGCACTCGCCTGGTACTTCCTGCGCGGGCGCGCGATGGCGCCCGCGACGCTCGCAGCACCCGCCGCCGCGGCGACTGGCGCCGCGCGGATCGGGGCCGCGCCGCAGGCGCCGTCATCGGCCGGGCCGTCAATGCACGCGCTCAGGGGTCTTGAAGCGCAACTCGCGAAAACCTTTCCGGCACGCAACGCGATCGAAACCGCGCGCAATGCCACCGTGTTCATCAAGACCGGCTGGGGCGTGGGGTCCGGCTTCATCATCGATGCGGACTGTCACGTGATTACCAATCGGCACGTGGTGGAGACCGACGGCGCACGGGTGGCGAACACGGTCGCCTCGAGTGCCGAGATGCGCGCGCGCATCGCCGTCGCCGAGCAGCAGCTGCGCGCGAATATCGTGCAGCAACTGCAGTTGCGGCGCTCGCTCGTCGGGCAGCCTGGCACGAACCTGCAGCTGATCGAAATCGATGAGCGCGTCCAGGCCATGAAGGAGGAGCTCGCCGATCTGCCGGAGCGCGTCAACCGCGACATCAGCGAGAAAGTGGAAGGGTCAGGCCGCAGCGGCTTCACGGCGATGGTGGTGGACGGCACCGAGTTCAACTCGCTGCACGCCGAGTACGCCGACAATCGGGATCTGGCGATTTTTCAACTGCCCGCCAATCACTGTCCGCACCTCGAACTCGGGAGCTCGGGCACGCTCGCCCAGGGGGAACGCCTGTACACCATCGGCAACCCCTCAGGACTTGCCTACAGCGTGACGTCGGGAATTTTCTCCGGCAATCGCGGTGCCGGTCAGCAGCGGTTCCTGCAGACCGACGCACCGATCAATCCCGGCAACAGCGGCGGCCCGCTGATCCGGGAGAACGGTGAGGTGGTCGGCATCAACACCCTGGTGCTGCAGGGGGCGCAGGGCATCGGCTTTGCCATCCCGATCGAGGCGGTCTACCAGGAGTTCCTGCTGCGCGCGCCGCAGCATTGAAACGGGCACGCCCGCTTGAGGATCAGTGCTCGGTGGGCCGGTGCGCGGCGCTCGGCGTCGCCGCCAGCTCATTCGCCTGGTTCACCCAGTCATCGCGCTCGATACGACCCCTGTAAGCGGTGAGCTGGCCGTCGACGTACTTGACGTCTTCGGGGGACCACTCGGCAATCTGCCAGAAGTAGAACACGCCGACGCGATGCAGCTTGCGTTCGAGCACCCTGGCGACACCCTTGATCTGCGTCAGATCGTCCGGCTTGCCGTGCCCAGCATGCGTCAGGAGGTTGCGGCTGCCTTCACGCACCGCGACCTTCGGAGCCGGCGGATTCTCCAGATGCGACTGCAGCGTGCCGAGCCGCTCGAGCACGGGAGTCAAGTCCAGCGTCTGCGGCGGCGGCACGCGGACCGCCCGCACGGCGCTCTCGAGCCCATCCAGGCGGCTCTGCACGGGGAACAGCGCATGCTCGATAGCGGTCAGTCGCTCCTGCATCGGCGTGAGATCCGGGGCTTCCGGCAGGCGGATGTCGCCGATGCGGCGCTCGATGTCATCGAGGCGCGATTGCAGCGGCGCCAGATCGACGCGCTCGGGTATGGGCACGTCGATGCTGCGCACCACCTCGTCCATTGCCGCCACCTGCTCGCGCAGCGGCTGCAGATCCACATCCGGGCGCGCCGCCAGGCGCGCTTCGAAGCCGCGACGCCAGCTCGCCCATTCATCGCGCGAGCGCGCGTACTCGAGCGTCACGTCCTCGTAGTGACGGCGAAACCACCAGTAGGTGAACAAGGCGCCGCAGGCGGCGGCCAGCACCAGCAGGAACAGGATTTTCGCCAAGAGAAAGCCCATGTTGCCCCTCCCCGAAAGAAGTGTCAGTTGGTAGACACAGCGTGAAATTCAATGCGGCGGTTGCGTGCGCGACCGCTCTCGGTGAGGTTGTCGGCGATCGGTCGCCGCGCCGCAAATCCCTGCGCGCGCAGCCGTTCAGCCGGGACACCGCGGGCGATGAGCGCATCACGCACGGCGGCGGCGCGGGCTTGGCTCAAGCTGCGATTGAACGCCGACCGCCCGACGGGATCGGTATGGCCTTCGATGCGCAGCGTGCCCGGACAGGTTCTGGCTTCTTTCGCGAGTCGATCGAGAAGCGCACCGCTGCGTGTGTCGATCGCGGCACTGCCGCTGGCAAACTCGATCTGCTCGCCGGCCAGCGTGCCCGCCAGCGAGCGCTCGCAGGCCTGCGCGGCTGTCTGTGTCGGCGCTGCGGCGGCGGCGCCGAGCGGCGCGGGCGCGGTGAACCGGCCCCGAACGCTCACGGCGCAGGTGTGGCGCCCTATCCACGTGGCACAGGTGGCCGCCTTCGCCAGTGCGATGGCGCGTTCGCCCGCCCCGGCCGCCGGCTCCTCGCCCGAGAGCGTGACGTTCTGCCCGGAGACCGAAAGACCCACCCAGCCGAAGCTTGCGGCGTCGAGCTGAGCACGTGTCTCGCGCCGCACGGGGCCTTCGATCCAGTTGCGCGCCACCGGACCCAAGGCGAACGAGACCGCCAACGCCAGAGCGAGCAGTGGCAACAGGCCGCGCCACACGAAGGGCCAGACGGGCGGGTCGCGCCAGATGAGCAGATGAGGGTGCAGGACAGCCACGGATTCCATCGCAACCTCCTAGAGAAACGTCCAGGTCATTTCGAAGTCGATGTATGCGATCTCCGCCCCGATGAGTGAGATCGGCCGGACACCGGCGATGGGTTTGTAGTGCCGATGAGGAGCCCCCGCGCGAGGGCGAGGGGCGTCAACTCGCGACAATGAGCAGTATGCACGCGGGCCGTGGGTCACCCCCCGTTCATGCCTTGTGCGGCGTACCTTATCATCATCCCATGACCCACATTCTGTAACATTGTGGCACCGCCGCGCGCGGGTTGGTGAGGAACCCATGCATCAAGGACACCATCAGGCGGCCGGGGCCGCCTCGCAGATGTGCCGGCGCGGAGGGTGCCCGTTGTGGCTTGCGGCCATTCATCCACAGCCAGTATTTCGGCTGGGGCAGCCGCATGCGGATTTTCGGCTACCCATCCGCGGACACGCAGTGGTCAGTGGTGGGGGGACTGAAGCAGCGCGTCGAGCGGGAGTTCGACGGTCGCTACCTCACGGGTCAGACGCGCACCGGCGCTCTGATGGCCGCATCGATCGGGCGCAATTTCACCCCGAGGCTGCAGCTCGCCTACGTGGTGCGCCCGCGCTATGTCGAGGTGCTGCCGGCGGTGCTGCGCGACCTGCCCTCGATCGCGACACTGTTTCCGGCACTCCAGGGCATCGGCAGCGAGCACGAGCTGCAGCACAGCGCAATGCTCCGCGCCCTTGGCAGCTCGGTTTCCTACAGCTTCTTCGGCGCGGAAGCGCGTCACTACTGGGCGTTCGGGCCGGACGTCACGCTGACCTGGCACGCGGTGGCGCGCTACATGCCTTCGGCGGGCAACGCGCTGTTCTGGGCACTCTCGAGCCTCGGCGGTGACCGCAGCGTGACCGCTGAGTGCGAGCCGCTGCGCGGCTAACTCGCCGATCGCTTCATCGACCGCAATATGTTCGCGACCGGCATAGAGCTGCGCACGCGCGTCGCGAGCTTGAACGCCTTCGGCACCCACGTGAGCCTGGAGGTGGCCCCGTTCGTCGATGAAGCTGTAGGAAATGCAGATCTCGGCGCCAGCCCCTTCTCGAAATTGCACGCCACCCGGGGTTCGGCGTGCGCGACGTGGCGAGTCCCTTCGTCGTCGGCTAGGTGGATATCGGTTTTGGCCACGGCAAGGCCGCAGTGTTCAGCGGCATCAATTATCCGTTCTGAGCGGCCGCTCGCCGGGCGCAGCGCGCCGCATTTGCCGATGCCAACGGCCGGCCCGTAGAATGAAGGACCCGAAGCGGGTGTAGTTCAATGGTAGAACTGCAGCTTCCCAAGCTGCTAACGTGGGTTCGATTCCCATCGCCCGCTCCATCCTCCTGAAGCAACGAGATCAAAGGAATCGCGGCCCGGAGAAAGAGCCGTTGGCGCGCTCGCTGGGTGCGCAGGAGTATATCGACGCCGAGCGCAGCGACCCCGCGGGGGCACTGCAGGCGCTGGGTGGCGCCACCGCGATCATCTCCTCTCGAGCAGGCCCAGACGGCGTACGAGCGAATGATGAGCGGCAAAGCGCGCTTTCGCGTGGTGCTCAAGGTCGGGGAATAGGACGTTCAGCGCCAGCCGGCGCAAAAGGGTTCGGGTTTCATATCCTCGGGACCGCCGAGCTCCCCGGGCGGTGGATAGCGCCGATTGAACGTGAACGCCTGCGGCGTCGGGCCGTGCCGGCGCAGGTGATCCAGCCGCTCCAGCGCTTCCGGCACGCTCGGCACCTGTCCGGCGCGAACCCACCACAGAACCTGGTACGCCTCGGTGGGCTTCTCGAACCAGCGGCGACGCTGCGTCATCACGGCGGTGTGGGCCGAACGATAGACGAAATCAAACAGCGACTCGATCGTTGCCCACACCGACATGTTCACCAGAAAATTCGGGTCCGCGGAGACCCGGATATCGGTAGCGTTGCCGCTGTCAGATTGCAGTCGCCAGATGAAGCCCGGCGCGGCTTCCGCCCGGGCGTTGATCTCATCCAGCGCGGCCATGAATTCGGCCAGTTGCGGACTGTCCGTCGGCGCGAGGATGCGGCCGACGTTGAGTTGGGCAATGTGCGATCCACTCATGTGTTGCCTCGCAGGGGTGTGTATCGCTAGGAAAATAACATTGATCATGCTGGCAGGCACCGTTCCCGCAGCCCGTGACCGTTCCGTGACACTCGTTCCCGGTCCGGGTAGGTAAGCTCACGCAATGCACCAGATCGGTGTGGTCGGCCTGTCCTATCGCCACGCAGGTGTCGAGGAGGTGGCCCGCTTTGCCGTGCCGAGGACGGAGGTCCCGGCGCGCCTGCCGGAGCTGCGCACGCTGTTGAAGGCCGCGGAGCTTCTCTACGTCGGCACGTGCAATCGCGTCGAAGTCGTATACGCCACCGATGACGGCAGTGCGGCCGGGGATTCCCGCCAGGACGTTTTCCGCATTCTGACCGGCCGCGACCCGCAGCCCGGGGAGGCATCGCGCCTCCTGCGCGCCTGGACCGGTGAGGCGGCGGTCGAGCACCTGTTGCTGCTCGCCTGCGGACTGGATTCCGCGCAGCTCGGCGAGCATGAGATTGCCGCGCAGCTGCGCGGCGCGTGGGAGGATTCGCGCGCGGCGCACACCTGCGGACCGCTCCTCGACCGGCTGATGGGCGAAGCTCTGGGAATGGCGCGGCGCGTGCGCCGCCTGAGCGCCGGTGTGCGCTCCCCGTCCCTCGGGGATCTGGCGGCCGACCGCGTGCTGCAGCACCTCGGCGGCCGTCCCGGGCGGGTTGCGTTGCTGGGCGTGTCGCCGATGACTCGCCGTTGTGCCGCCGTCCTGCACGAGGCGAGGATTCCGCTCCTCATCGTCAATCGCACCCTGCAGGCGGCGGAGGATCTCGCCCGGAGCGTGTCCGGGGAGGCGTTGCCGCTGGATCGGTTCCGCGCGCAGCCCCCGGCGCTCTGCGCGCTGGTGCTGGCGACGGGCGGGGGCGAGCCGGTGCTGGATGCGCAGGCGCTCGGGCAGCTCAAGACAGCCGCCGCGCCCGCACCTCTGATCATCGATTTCGGCGTGCCCCCCAACGTCGATCCCGCGGCCGCGCAGCGCGCCGGAGTGGCGCGCGTCGGCATGAGCGATCTCATCGAGGCGGCACAGGGGCGCCGGCTCGCCCAGCTGGTGCGCCTGGCGCCGGTGCGCGCCGCGATCGACGAGCGCCTCACCCGCCTGCGCTCCGAGCTGGCGACGCGCGCCATCGGTCCGCGGCTGGCGGACCTGCGCGGCGCCTTCGAGCAGATTGCCGCCGAGGAAGTGGCGCGTGCGCTGCGGCAGGAGTTGCGTACACTGGACGACCAGCAACGCGGACAACTCGAGCGGCTCGCGTCCACCGTGGCGCATCGGCTCGCGCATCTGCCGCTCGCGGGCCTGCGTGCCGCCGCGGTGCATGGCCCGGACGCGATGGACGCGTTCTTCGATGCGGCCAAGGCGGGCCGTGCGCGCACCGAGTAATCCAAGAGACACTCATGAGCAACCTGCGGCCCAACACCTTGCGCGAGTCCCGGCATCCGCGCTCCGCCGAGCTGTACGAGCGCGCCTGCCGCGTGATTCCCGGAGGCGTCAATTCTCCGGTGCGCGCATTCCGGGCGGTCGGCGGCACGCCGTTGTTCATCGCGCGCGGCGCGGGCGCGCAGGTATTCGACGCCGATGGACGCGGTTACCTCGACTTCGTCGGCTCCTGGGGTCCGTTGATCGCGGGGCACGCCCATCCTGCGGTGCTCGCGGCGGTGACCGAGGCGCTGGCGCGCGGCATGACCTACGGGGCGCCGTGTGCGGCGGAAGTGGAGCTCGCCGAGCGGGTGGTGGCCTGCTACCCGGCCGTCGAGCAGGTGCGCTTCGTGTCCTCGGGCACCGAGGCAGTCATGAGCGCCATCCGCGTGGCGCGCGCGTTCACGGGACGGGATCTCATCGTCAAGTTCGCCGGCTGCTATCATGGTCATGCGGACCACCTGCTGGTCGCCGCGGGCTCGGGACTCGCCACGTTTGGCCGCCCGTCCTCCGCCGGCGTGCCCGAGGCGTTCACGGCCTGCACGCGCGTGTTGCCGCTCGATGATGAAGCGGCGCTGCAACAACTGTTTCAGCGTGAGGGTGCGCGCATCGCCGCCCTCATCATCGAGCCGGTGCCGGCCAATCACGGCCTGCTGCCGCAGCGGCACGAATTCCTCGCCCGCCTGCGCCAGCTCACGAGTGAGCACGGTGCGCTGCTCATATTCGATGAAGTGATTTCCGGATTCCGGCTGGCGCGCGGCGGCGCCGCGGAGCTCTTTGGCATCGCCCCGGATCTTGCGACCTTCGGCAAGGTGATCGGCGGCGGCATGCCGGTCGGGGCATTTGGCGGCGCGCGCCGCATCATGGCGCGGCTCGCCCCCGACGGCGACACCTACCAGGCCGGCACCCTGTCGGGCAACCCGGTGGCGATGGCGGCGGGACTCGCGACGCTCGAGCTCCTGCAGCGCGAGTCGGGGTGGGAGCGCCTGGAGGCGTGCGGCGCCGAGCTCGAGCGGCTGTTGCAACCGGTGCTGGCGCAGGCGCCCTTTCCGGTGCAGCTGGTGCGCGTCGGCTCACTCTTCTGGATGTCGTTGCACGAGGCAGGCGCGCCGCGCACGGCTGCGGCGTTGTCGGAGCGCCAGAGCGCGCGCTTTGCCGCGCTGTTTCACGCCCTGCTCGAGCGCGGGATCTACCTGCCACCGTCCGCTTACGAGGCCTGCTTCCTGTCGCTGGCGCATGCCAGTGCCGATCTCACGCGCTTCGCGCAGGCGCTGCGCGAGGCACTGGCGGCAATCGAATGAAAGCGACGCGCGTCTTTCAGCTGACCGCGCTTGCGCTGATGGTGGTGTCCGTCGTGCAGGTGGGCTACTGGCTCCTCGACCAGCACGCCCAGACCCACGAGAAAGTGCGTGCCGCCCGCGCCGCCTACGCCGAACAGACGGCCGCTGCGCAGGCGCTCGTCGATGCCGGAGTGAGCGCGCCGCGCGTGCAGGCGCTGCTGCCGCAGATCGTCATCGCCGACGGGCACGCGACACTCGCGCCGCAGGTCAATGAGGCGCTGCGCACCGAGGAGCGCCACCGCGACAATCAATACGCCTGGGAAGGCTCGTTCTTCCTGCTCGCGCTCGGGACCTGCATCGCGGTGATCGCGCGCGCGCTGCGCGCCGAGGCGCGGGTGCTGGAGCAGCAGGACAGCTTCCTCGCGCTCGTGTCTCATCAGTTCAAGACGCCGCTCGCGAGCCTGCAGCTGTCGCTCGAGACCATGGCGCTGCGCACGCTGTCAGCGGAACAGTCACGCACTCTCATCGATCGCATGCTCGCCGACCTCGCGCGCATGGAGGCGATGGTCACGCAGATCCTCGAGAGCGCCCGCCTGGAGCGCGGTCGGGTCGAGTTCAAGTCCGAGCCGCTGGAGCTGGGCGCGGCGGTCGTGCGCGTGGTCGCGCACCTGGAGGAGCGTGCGCGCCAGGAGCGCATCAAGATCTCCTGCGACATCGAGCCGGGTCTGTACGTGGTGAGTGATCCGCTGGCGCTCGATGTGGTGGTGCGCAACATCCTGGAAAACGCGCTCGCCGCCGTGACGCCGCTCGGCGGCGGCAGCATCGCACTCAGCGCGCGCGCGTTCAACGGCGAAGTCGAGCTGTCGGTGCGCGACAGCGGCGTGGGCTTTCGCCCCGCGGACGGCGCGCGGCTGTTCAAGAGGTTCACACGGCTGCATCCCCATGGCGGCAGCGGCCATTACGGTACCGGCCTCGGGCTCTTCATCGTGCATCGGCTGATGCACCTGGGGCAGGGCCGCGTCAGCGCGCACAGCGAGGGCGTGGGCCAGGGTGCGCATTTCGTGCTCACCTGGCCGGCGGCGCAGGGGCAGCGCTCATGAACGCCACCCTGGCTGCCACGCGCGTGCTGGTGGTGGAGGACGATCCGCACCTCGCCGCCGGCGTCATGGAGAACCTGCGCGCCGAAGGCTACGAGGTGAGCGCCGCGGGCGACGGCGAGCGGGCGCTCGCCTGGCTGCGCGAGCAGGCCTGCGCGCTCATCGTGCTCGATGTGATGTTGCCGGGGATCGATGGCTTTGGCGTGTGCCGCACACTGCGCGAGCAGGGTAACAACACGCCGGTGCTGTTTCTTACCGCGCGCGGGGACCCGGTGGATCGCGTGCAGGGCCTGGAGTCCGGCGGCGATGACTACCTCGCCAAGCCCTTTCATCTGCAGGAGTTCCTGCTGCGCGTGCGCGCGATCCTGCGGCGCTGGGACTGGTACCGCAGCGCCTCCTCGACCGCGGCCACCGCGGTACTGCGCTTCGGCGACAACGAAGTCGACTTCCGCGCGTTCCGCGCCCGCGCCTGGAACGGCGAGGCGCAGGAGCTCACCGAGAAGGAGGCGATGATCCTCAAGGTGCTCGCCGAGCACGCCGGCGAGATCGTCTCGCGCGAGGACCTGCTCGAGCGCGTCTGGGGCTACGACGTGTTCCCCTCGACCCGCACCGTGGACAACTTCATCCTGCGGCTGCGCAAGCGCTTCGAGAAAGATCCCGGCCGGCCGCGCCACTTCCTCACCGTGTGGGGCGTCGGTTACCGCTTCCTCACCGAGGGCGAGCCGTGAGCGCACGGCAAGCGCTGCGCATCGGCACGCGCGCTTCGGCGCTGGCGCTGTGGCAGGCGCGGCACGTCGAGAGCCTGGTGCGTGCGCAGCCGGGCGCACCGCCCGTGGAGCTGGTGCACATCAAGACCGAAGGGGATGTGCAGAGCGATGTGCCGCTGTGGCAGGTCGGGGGACGTGCGTTCTTTACCAAGGAGATCGACCGCGCACTGCTCGCCGGCACGGTGGATGTCGCGGTCCACAGTCTCAAGGACCTGGCCACCCAGATCGAGCCGGGTGTGGAACTCGCCGCGACCCTGCCGCGCGAGGATTCGCGTGATGCGCTCGTGAGCGGCAGCGGCGCGGCTCTGGCCGCACTGCCGCGTGGCGCGCGTATCGGCACCAGCAGCCTCCGGCGTCGAGCCTTTCTCTCTCGCGCGCGCGCAGATGCGGTGCTGGTGGAGCTGCGCGGCAACGTGCCCACGCGCATCAAGCGTCTGCGGGAGGGCGACTACGACGCCATCATTCTCGCCGCCGCGGGACTGCGGCGCCTGGGACTTGCGGACCAGGTCAGCGAATATCTTGCGCCAGAGGCGTTCCCGCCGGCAGTGTCGCAGGGGGTGATCGGCGTGTGTGCGCGGGCCGGGGATGCGGCGACCCTGCGCTGGCTGACGCCGCTCGATGATCGCACGGCGCGGCTGACCAGCACTGCGGAGCGCGCGCTGCTCAGGAAGATCGAAGGCGGCTGCCAGGTGCCACTCGGCGCGCTGGCGACGGTTCGTGGGGGGACGCTGGAGTTGTCGGCGAGCGTGTGTTCGCTCGATGGCTCACAACACCTGAGCGCGCGGGGTGTGGCGAGCGCCACCGCAGGCGCGCAGCTCTCGCCCGAGGACGCGGTCGCGCTCGGCGAGCGCATCGCGGACGAGTTGCTCGCCCACGGCGCCGCCGATCTGATCGCGCGCGAGCGCGAGGCGCGTGCGGTGGAGGAGCCATGAACGCGGACCTCCAGATCAAACCGGTCGTGGTCACGCGCGCCGAATCGAGCGACGGCCCGTTGAGCCGCGAGCTGCGCAGCCTCGGGTTGCGTGCGCTCTTGTGGCCGGCGGTGAGCGTCACGACCGCGGACCTGGGGCCTCTCACCGCCGCACTCGCCGCGGTCACGTCCTTCGGCTGGATCGTATTTGCCAGCCGTCATGCGGTCGCCGCGGTGCTCGAGCGGCTGCCGGCCGCGCCCGAGGGCGTGCGCATCGCGGCCGTGGGCCAGGCGACCGCGCAGGTGCTGCGCCAGCGGGGTTGGCCGGTGGACCTGGTGCCGGATGAAGCCAGTGCGGCCGCGCTCATCGACGCCTTCGCCGCGCGGTGGGCGCCGCGCGATGCCGGCGTGAAGATTCTATATCCGGCGAGCTCGCGCGCCCTGCCAACCATCGCCGCCGGGCTCAGGCAGCTCGGAGCTCAGGTCACCCAGGTCGAGGCCTACCGTACCGAAGGCGCGGCGGCGCTGGATGTGGCGGACTGTCGCGACTGGATCGCGCGCGGCGCCATCGGCGCGGTGACTTTTGCCAGTCCTTCGGCCGTGACCGAGCTCGCGCGCGCCCTCGGAGAGCAGGACTTCCAACGGCTGCTCTCGGGCGCCGCCGCGGTGGCCATCGGGCGCACCACGGCCCGCGAGCTTTCCGCGCGCGGTCACACGGCGGTCGTGGCGGAATCGGCGACCCTGCAGGGACTGGCGCGCACGACCCTTCGCCTGTTGCAAACGAGAGCTTAAGACCATGGGATTCCCTCAACACAGACCGCGACGCACCCGCCAGTCCGACGCCTGGCGCCGCATGGTGCGCGAGACTCACCTGACGCCCGACGCATTCATCTATCCGCTGTTCGTCGTGCCCGGGCGCGCCGTGCGCCATGCGCTCGAGAGCATGCCCGGGATCTTTCAGCTGTCGGTGGACGAGGTGGTGAAGGACGCGAAGGCGGCCGCCGCGGCGGGCGTGCCCGCGGTGCTGCTGTTCGCCGCGCCCGCTCACAAGGACGCCCGGGCCACGAGCGCGACCGATCCCAAGGGGCTCGCCGCGCAGGCCATCGCCGCGATCAAGGAAGCCTGTCCCCAGCTGCTGGTGTGGGCGGATGTGTGCCTGTGCGGCGCCACCGATCACGGGCACTGCGGCCACGTGCTGCCGCACGGCGCCATCGACAACGATTCCTCCGTTCAAACCCTCGCCGAAGTAGCGTTGAACTACGCCCGGGCCGGGGCCGATGCCGTGGCGCCCTCTGACATGATGGACGGACGCGTCGCGGCGATCCGCGCGCGGCTGGATGCGCAGGGCCATGCCACCACACCGATCGTCTCCTACGCCGCGAAGTTCGCGTCCTCTTTCTACGGCCCGTTCCGCGAGGCCGCGGAGTCGGCCCCCGCGTTTGGTGATCGCCGCTCCTACCAGATGGATCCGGCAAATGCGCGCGAGGCCTTGCGCGAGGTGCTGCTGGACGTCGAGGAAGGCGCGGATCTGGTCATGGTGAAGCCCGCCGGGCCCTATCTTGACGTCATCCGCCAGGTACGCGACGCGGTGCGGGTGCCGGTGGTCGCCTACCAGGTGTCGGGGGAGTTCAGTCTCATCAAGGCCGCCGCCGCGCGCGGCTGGATCGATGAGCGCGCCGCGGTGCTCGAGACGCTCACCGGGATCCGGCGCGCGGGCGCGGATCTCATCATCAGCTACTTCGCACCGGAAGTGGTGCAGTGGCTGCGCGCGTGAGCGCACCGGGCACGCGCGTGGAGACAGCGGCGTTTCTCGCCGCCTGCCGGCGGCAACCGGTGCCGCACCGACCCATCTGGATCATGCGCCAGGCCGGGCGCTATCTGCCCGAGTACCGCGCGCTGCGCGCCAAGGTCAACTTCGAGGCGCTCACGCGCACGCCTGACCTCGCCGCCGAAGTGACACTCCAGCCCCTGCGGCGCTTCGAGCTCGATGCCGCCATCCTCTTCAGCGACATCATGACGCCGCTCCAGGGCATGGGCGTGGATCTCGCCTTCGAGCCCGGACCGGTGGTGCGCGAGCCCATCCGCACCGATGCACAGATCGATGCACTGCCGGCGCTCGTGCCGCAGCGTGACGTGCCGTTCGTGCTGGAGACCATCCGGCTGGTGCGCGCCAACGTGCCGCGCGCGGCGCCCCTCATCGGCTTCGCCGGCGCACCTTTCACGCTCCTGTGCTACCTCGTGTGCGGGAGGCCCTCGAAGGAGTTTGCGGCGGCGCGCACTTTCCTGTATGCGCAGCCGCACGCCGCGCAGCGCCTGCTCGAGCGGCTCGCGGACGCCATGGCGGAATACCTTGCGGCGCAGGCGGGGGCGGGGGCCCAGGCGCTCATGCTGTTCGAGTCATGGGCGGGGCTGCTCGGCGTGCGCGAGTTCACGCAGTTTGCGTTGCCGGCCGTGCGGCGCGCGGCCGCCGCCCTGCGCCGCGCCGGCGTGCCCCTCATCTACTACGTGAACCAGGGCTCGGCTCTCATGCCGGCCGTGGCGCAGCTCGATGTGGACGTGATCGGCGTCGATTGGCGTTCGGGCCTGTCCGAGGTACGACGCGTGCTGGGGCCCGGCAAGGCCGTGCAGGGCAATCTCGATCCGGCCGCGCTGTTTGCTCCGCCGGCCGAGTTGCACCGGCACGTCGATGCGGTGCTCGATGAAGCGGGCGCCGCACCGGGACACATCTTCAACCTTGGGCACGGCATCTGGCCCGACACCGCCCCCGATGCGGTCGCGCGCCTGGTGGATTACGTGCATGAGCGGCGCTAGCGATTTTGCCGCCACCGCGACGGCGTACTTCCGCGACCTGCAGGCGCGGCTGTGTGCCGCGTTCGAGGCGTTCGAGCCGGTGAGCCGGTTCGAGGCGCGCAGCTGGACCAAGCCCGAAGGTCACCGGCTGCACGGCGGCGGCGAGTCGCGCCTGATGCGCGGTGAGGTGTTCGAGAAGGTGGGCGTCAATGTCAGCCACGTCTGGGGCGTGCTGCTGCCTGCGGCGTACGGCCAGGTGGCGGGTGCGCAGGCTTCCGATGGCCGCTTCGTCGCCTGCGGGATCTCACTGGTGGCGCACATGGTGAATCCCTACGTGCCCGCGGTGCACCTGAACCTGCGCTACCTGTGCACGAGCCGCGCCTGGTTCGGCGGCGGCTCGGATCTCACGCCGACCTTTCCGTTCGCGGAAGACACCGAGGCGTTTCATGGCGCGCTGCGGCGCGCCTGCGATACCTACCGGCCGGACGCGTACCGGGAGTTCAAGGCGTGGTGCGATAAGTACTTTTATCTGCCGCACCGCCAGGAGCCCCGCGGCGTGGGCGGGATTTTCTTCGACGATCTCGCGAGCGCGGACCCGCAGGCCGACTTCGCGTTCGTCCGCTCGGTGGGGGAGGCGCTGCTTCAGGTCTATCCACTCATCGTCGCGCGCCGCAAGGACATGGCCTTCGACGAGGCGGCGCGTGAGCGCCTGCTCGTGAAGCGCGGGCGCTATGTGGAGTTCAACCTGGTCTACGACCGCGGCACCAAGTTCGGCTTCAGCACCGATGCGGACCCGGACGCCTACCTGATGAGCTTGCCTCCGCTCGTGAGATGGTGATCCGGCGCGCGCTGGGCCCGGGGCGGGAGGTCAGGGAAGGTCAGCCAGTTCACGGAGCTCGCCCAGAACAGCTGCTCCGGGGGTGCCGTGGCGATGCGCCAGCGATCACCGAGGACTGCAGCGATCGCCTCGAGCGTTTCGCCCGAGGGCTGCCAAAGGCGCCGAAAGCGCTTGTGACTACCCACAACCCCCACCTCTCCGTTTGCTTCTACATGAAGGGAGTGTTCCAGTGGCGCCCGAGTTCCAGTAAAAAGTGTTGCCGATCAGCGACTTCTGGGGTTTTAAACGCGCGGGGCGGGCTCCTTCTCTAAGGTACAGATGACACAGGCGCAGGCCGAGGACACGCAAATTGACTGGGAGGCGGCGCTGGTTCAGCGCGCCTGCACCGGAGACACGCGTGCCTTCGAACGGCTGTATCGCGAGCACGCGGGCCGGGTGTACGGCCTGTGCCTGCGGATGACCCGGGATGTGCACCTGGCGGAGGACTGTACGCAAGAAACTTTCATCAACGCGTGGCGGGCGCTGCCGAGGTTCCAGACGCGCAGCTCGCTCTCGACCTGGCTGCACCGGATCGCGGTCAACGTGAGCCTCGCGAAGCGCCGCAAGGCATCGCCGGTCGAAGCGAGCCTCGAGGACGAGGAGGGCCCGCGCGGCGCACGCGAGTGGACACTCGAGACGCCGGTGGAGGTGCGGGAGATCGAGGCCGCGATCGGCGCGTTGCCCGACGGCGCACGCGATGCGCTGGTGCTGCACGCGTTGTATGGTTATTCGCACGGGGAAGCGGCCCAGATGCTGGGTGTGGCGGAGGGGACGTGCAAGGCCCAGTTGCACCGGGCACGCAAACTGTTGCGCGAGAGATTGAATGTGGAGGTGAGCTGACATGAGCGGCACCCGCGGTGGTGACGAACGCAAAGTGAGCTCGCTGGGCGAGCTGTCGCCGGCGATCGAGCCGGCGCGCGATCTGTGGCCGCAGATCGAGGCGCGCATCAACGAGGAGCGCAGAACGGCGCCCGGCGCGATGGCGGCGCAGCCGCGCCCGGTGCGAGCGCGCGCCGTGCCGCTGCGCTGGCTCGCGGCCGCGGCCGTGGTGGCGAGTGTCGCGGTGGGCGTCTGGATCGGAAGGAGTCTCCTGCCGGCTGCCCGCCCCGGGGCGGGTGTTGAGTCGCCGATGAGCGCTTCCCGCGGGACCCTGGCGACGGCCGATGCGCCGACGGCGCTCGATGTGGCTTATGTGTCCGACCCGCGCTACCAGCGTGATCGCGCGGCGCTCATGCAGTCGCTGCAGGCGCGGCTGGCGGCGCTGCCGCCCCCGGCCCGCGCCAAGGTCATGGCGAGTCTGGCGGCCATTCATCGCGCCAAGCAGGATCTGGAGAACGCGCTCGGCAAGGACCCGGGCAATGCACTGCTGCAGGAACTGCTGGTCAATACTTACCAGGATGAGATGCGCGTCCTCACGGACGTCCACGAAGCCGGCGACGCTGGCAGGGGGATCTGAACATGCGTGGGGTTTCCAGGCTGGCGGCAGCGATAACCGTGCTGTTTGCGAGCGCGGCCGCCTGCGCCTCAGGCGATAAAACCTTCGAGCGCCAGGTGCCGGCGGAGGCTCGCGGCGTGGTGGACATTTCCAACGTCAGCGGCAGGATCGACGTGAGCGGCTGGGATCGCCCGGAAGTCAGTGTGCGCGCCGAGTTGGGCGAGAGCGTCGAGCGCGTGGACGTGAACTCCGATCACGGCCGCACCACCATCAAGGTCGTGTTGCCGCACCACTCGGAACGCGACGGCGACGCCCACCTGCACGTGCAGGTGCCCAAGGACAGCGCGCTCACCGTCTCGGCGGTGAGCGCCGATGTGACCACGGCCGGCATGACAGGGGTGCAGCGCCTCAATACGGTGAGCGGTGATATCACGGCAGAGCTCGCAGGCTCGGACCTGGAACTCAAGACCGTGAGCGGCGATGTCAAGCTCAAGGGCCACGGGCAGCCGGCGCGGCTGCACATGAGCACGGTCAGCGGGGATGTGCACCTGGAGCACGGGGCCGGGGATCTGGAGGCCGGAACGGTGAGCGGGACGCTGGTCGTGTCGCTCGACAGCGCGCGCTCGGTGCGCGCGCGCACCACCTCGGGCGATGTGCACTTCGAGGGCAAGCTGGCGCGCGGCGCGGACTTCGATGCCACCTCGGTGAGCGGCGACCTCAACGTGCGGGCCAGTGCGGAAGGGGGCTACGCCTACGAAATCTCGACCTTCAGCGGCGACATCTCCAACTGCTTCAACGCGACGCCGAGCGAGCACGGCCACATGCCGGGTCACACGCTGCAGGGCACGCGCGGGGATGGTGCGGGCCACATGCGCCTGAAAGCCATGAGCGGAGATGTGCAGCTGTGCGACCGCAAATGAGCTTCGACTAAACCTGCCCTGCCGGGGCGTGCGCGCGGTGAGCGCCCCGCGATGCCGCTAGAATGCGCGCGTGTCCGTCACCGCCGAAGCCGTAGCCCCCGCGCTCCTTGAGTGGCACGCCCGCGACGGGCGACACCACCTTCCGTGGCAGCAGCACCGCACGCCGTATCGCGTGTGGGTGTCCGAGATCATGCTGCAGCAGACGCAGGTCACGACCGTCGTTCCCTACTTTGAGCGCTTCATGGGCCGCTTCCCCGACGTGCGCTCGCTCGCCGATGCACCGGTCGATGAGGTGCTGCATCTGTGGTCGGGGCTCGGCTATTACGCGCGGGCCCGCAACCTGCATCGCGCGGCCGCGCGCATCCGCGATGACTACGGCGGGGAGTTTCCCCGCGAGTTCGCGCAGCTCGCAGCCCTTCCCGGCATCGGGCGCTCGACCGCGGGCGCGATTCTCGCGCTCGCCCTCGGAGCTAGGTTCCCGATTCTCGATGGCAATGTGCGGCGCGTGCTGGCGCGTTACTTCGGCGTGGCGGGAAACTCCGCAGAGCGCGCCGTGGCGCAGCGGCTCTGGCAGCTGTCGGAGCGCTGTACGCCGCAAGTCCAGGTCGATGCGTACACCCAGGCGATCATGGATCTGGGCGCCACGGTGTGCGTGCGGCACAAACCCCTGTGCACTCGCTGCCCACTGTCGGAAAAGTGCCTCGCCCGGCGCACCGGCCGGCAGCACGAGCTGCCGGCCCCGCGGGTGAGTCGCGCGCGGCGCCTGCGCCGCGTGTTCATGGTGGTGGCGCTGCAGGATGACGGCAGTGTACTGCTCGAACGCCGGCCCGAGAGCGGCGTGTGGGGCGGGCTGTGGTGCCTGCCGGAATTTGCGACCGCCACCGCGGCCGGCGCCTTCGTGCGCGCCTCCTTACGCGCCGCCGCGATCGAGCCGCAACCCTTGAGCCAGGTCGAGCACGCGTTCACCCACTTTGATCTCTCGATCACCCCGCTCCTGGTGCGTTGTGCGGGCGCGTCGGCCGTCGGGGAGGAGGGAGCGGGAGCGAGCCTTTGGTATAACATCCGTGCACCGGCACGCATCGGCCTGCCCGCTCCCGTCACGACGCTTCTGTCGAGCCTTGCGAGCGAGTCCCTGTTCGATGCCCGCACGGCCTAGTTAAGCGGCGAGGGAGGTTTGCGTGTCACGTATGGTGCAGTGTGTTTTGCTGAAGCGCGAGGCCCCGGGACTCGAGCGGCTCCCTTATCCGGGCGAGCTCGGGCGGCGCATTTACGAGAGCGTCTCCAGGGAAGGCTGGGCGCGCTGGCTGGCGCACCAGACCATGCTCATCAACGAGTATCGCCTGACGCCGATCGAGCCCAAGGCGCGCAAGTTCCTGGAGACGGAAATGGAGAAATTCTTCTTTGGGGCCGGCTCGCAGGCGCCCGAAGGCTATCAACCTCCCAAGGAGGGGAGTTAGCCACGCACGCATGTTGATACACGGTAAGTGCCACTGCGGGAACATCGCTTTTTCCCTGACCTGGGAGCCTGATCCACGCGAGATTCCGGCTCGCGCCTGCACCTGCTCGTTCTGCACCAAACATGGCGGCGTGTGGACCTCCAATCCAGGCGGCGCTCTGAAGGTGCTGGTCAAGGATCCGTCCCTGGTCTCCCGATACGCATTCGGCACGCGAACCGCGGAATTCCACGTCTGCACCCGCTGCGGCATCGTGCCCGTCGTCACCAGCCGAATCGATGACAACCTCTACGCCGTGGTCAGCGTCAACGCATTCGAGGCTGTCGATCCATCGCTGCTGCGGCTTGCGCCGGCGAGCTTCGATGGTGAAGGGGAAGGGTCCCGCCTCGCGCGCAGGAAGCGCAACTGGATCGCGGAGGTTGAATTCCTCGAAAGCGGCCGCTGACTGCGTTATAGGTGGATCAGGCCGCGCTTGTGCGCCACCGCGACCGCCTCGGTGCGGCTGATGGCGTCGAGCTTGGTGAGAATCGCCTTCACGTGCGTCTTGGCGGTGCCTTCGGTGATGGACAGCCGCCGCGCAATGTCCTTGTTGCTGCGGCCCTGGGCGACGAGCTGCAACACGCCGAGCTCGCGCTGCGTGAGGCTCGGCTTCGCCATGCGCTGCAGCGCCTTGGCGGCCACGGTGGAGGAGGTATAGGGACGGTCCTCGCTCACGGCGCGGATGGCGGTGAGGATTTCCTGCCGGGGTGCGTCTTTCAGCAGGTATCCCTTGGCGCCCTGTGACAGACACTGAAAAATGTCTTCATCGCCATCATAGGTAGTCATGATGAGGATGCAGGCCTTGGGGTGGAGCTCGAGCACGCGCTGCACCACCGACACGCCGTCACGCTTGGGCATGCGCAGGTCCAGCACCAGCACATCGGGCCGGTGTTGCTCGTAAAGCGCGATCGCCTCATCGCCATCGCCGGCTTCCGCGACCACTTCCATGTCGGCCTGCTGGTTGACCATTGCCGCCAGGCCGTCGCGCACTACCGGATGATCATCGGCGAGCACGACGCGGATCTTGGTCTTCATGACCGCGGCCACTACGAGGCTCGCTTCTCGATGCGCACGCTCACGCGTGTGCCGGCGCCAGGCTGGCTGTCGATCTGCCACTCCCCGCCGATCGCGCCGGCGCGCTGGCGCATGCTGGTGAGGCCAAAGCCCTCGCGCGCGTACACGTCGGGCCGCTCTTGCATGCCCACGCCGTCGTCTGCGACCGCGAGCTCCCAGTGGGCGGGCTCATCGGTCATGGTGATGCGCACGGTGTGCGGGTGGGCATGCCGCACCGCGTTGCTCACGGCCTCCTGCGCGATGCGCAGCAGCTCGTGCTCGTGCTCCGGACGCAGGCCCGTCGCGACGCCACCGCCTTCGAACGTACAGGTGACGCCGCCGGGCACGGTGGAGCGGTCGGCGAGCTGGCGCAGCGCGATCTCCAGTCCCGGGCGCCGGGTCTGATCCAGGCGTAGCGCCATCACCGAGCGGCGCGCTTCGGCCAGCCCGTCACGCGCCAGTTCCCGGATACGCGATAAGGTCACGGCGAGCTCCGAGCCGCGCTTCTTGCAGGACGGGAACTCCTCCACCGCGCCAAGCTGCAGCAGAATGCCGGTGAAGGACTGCGCCAACCCGTCGTGAATCTCCTGGCCGATGCGCGTGCGTTCCATGAGCACGGCGGCTTCCTTGGCCGAGTAGGCGAGGCGCGTCAGCTGCACGGCCAGGGTCGCCTGCTGCGCGAGCGCCACCAGGAGCTCGCTCTTCTGCACATCCTCGGCGTGGCGCTGAAAGGTCAGCACCAGAAAGCCGACGCTGCGCGCGCCGAACACCAGCGGATAGACCACGGTGCCGACCGCGCCTTCAGTGCGAAAAAAGGCCAGCACGCCCGGCCAGGTGTCCGTGTCCTCGCGGGCGACGTCAAGATACAGGGGCTTGCGCAGCTCCGCGAACCGGGCGGTGAACGTCGAGCCGTTCACCGGCACGCTGGCGGCGAACGGCGGCTCCCCGAGCTGACCGTCGCGTACGTGCGCGACGATGCGCCACTGTTGCAGCGAGTCCTTCAGCACGATCACCGCACCGGAGACGGCATCGAACTGGCGCGTCGCCTCGAGCAGCATGTGACCCATGAAGCTGTGCAGGTCGGTCTGGCCGGCGAGGCGCTCGAGGTTGGCGCGGATCACGGCGTTGGCCGTGGCGAGCCCGGCGACGCGTTCCTCCGCGGCGCGCTCGCGCTCGCGGCGCACGTCATCGACGAGGCGCTCGCGGTGCAGCGCGGCACCGATCACGCCGGCGGCGGTCTCGAGCGCGGCCAGCTCGGAAGCATCGATGGCCCGCTGCTGGCGGGTGTTGTCGAAGCCCACCACCCCGATGAACTCGCTCGCCACGAAGATCGGCACGATCGCCTTGGTCTTGGTGCCGACGCCCTCGATGCCCGATGAGGCGTGGCCGCCGGGAGTCTCGCTCTTGCTCAGGCAGACGCTGCGCCCGGCGCGCAGCTGCGCGCACACGCTGGAGAAGTTACGCTCGTCGCACGAGAAACTGCACGCATCCTGCAGGTAGGGCGTCACGCCCTCCGCCGTCCACTCGCTCGCCACCACCAGCAGCGGCTCGCCTTCCGGACCGGTGCGCGTTTCCATGACGCTCACGCGATCGACGTGGGCGGCTTCCCCGATCAGCCCCAGCACAGCCGGGATGGCGGCGCGCACGTCGGGGGCCTCGAGCAGCATCCGGCTCGCGGTGGCGGACGCCGTGAGTAGCCGCTCGCGGCCCCGCAGGGACTCGTTGATCTCGCTGAGTTTTTCCGCACAGGGGGCGGCTTCGGCGTCCAGTTCCAGAGGGACCACATTCGCGTTCATGTCGGGCGGTACTCGCAGGCTTTCCAATGGCAGATCCGAAAGTCTAGCGCGCCGGGAACGTGTTCCGCCGCTACGGCCCGCTCTCTCTATCTTAAGAGGGAGCGAGGGAGGCTCGCCCGTGGCCTCTCCAACGCGCGCTTCCCGGGCTACCTCCGGCCGCATACGACTGTGATCCTCTTGTGAATCAAAGGCTTAGCCACCCGCCTGCCTGACGTAGCGTGGCAGGGGCGCCATTTCCCAGCCACCTCCCAGGGCCTTGTAGACGGCGATGAGGCTGGTCGCCGCATCGGTGCGCACCTGCGCGAGGCGGTCTTCGGCGGCGAGCTGGGTGCGCTCGGCATCGAGCACCTCAAGAAAATCCACCATGCCCCCCTCGTAGCGGGTGCGCGCAATGCGCGCTGCCGTCAGGCTCTCCCGGGCCGCATCCTGCGCGTCCTTGAGACTGTCGCGGGTGCGGGCATGGGTGACGAGCGCATCCTCCGTCTCTTGCAGCGCGCGCAGCACGGTCTGCTCGTAGCCGGCGAGCGCCACGTCGGCACGGGCCCGGCTGCCTGCGATCTGCGCTCTCACCCGCCCGAGGTCAAACGCCGCCCAGGAGATGGCGGGCCCGATCACGTAGCCGCGGCTGGACGCCTGGCCCAGGTAAGCGGGCTCGGTGGCGGTGTAGTTGAAATCGCCGGTGAACGTGACCTTGGGGAAGAGATCGCCGATCGCCACACCGACGCGCGCGGTGGAGGCGGCGAGGGAGCGCTCGGCGATGCGAATGTCGGGGCGGCGGCGCAGCAGCCCGGCGGGGTCTCCGACGGCGCTGATCTGCGGCAGTTCCGGCAGCTCGCGCGGCGGCGTCAGGAGGTCGTTGAGCGCGTTGGGCTCGCGGCCGGTGAGCACCGCCAGGCGGTGAATGGAGCGTGCGATCTGCGCCTGCAGCGGTCCGATGGTGGCGAGCGTCGTGGACAACTGTGAGCGTGCGCGCGAGGTGTCGAGCTCGGTGCCGCGGCCGGCATCGAGCCGCACCTGGGTGAGGCCCGCCGTCTCGCGCTGGTTGTCGACGTTGCGCCGCGCGACGGCGAGCTGGGTCTGCACGCCGCGCAGCTCGAAGTAAGTGCGCGCCACTTCCCCAGTCACCGACACCTGGGCATCGCGCAGGGTTGCCTCCGCGCCCTCAACTTCTGCGTGCTGCGCCTCAACGCCGCGGCGCACGCGGCCGAAGAAGTCGAGCTCCCAGAACGCATCGAAGCCCGCCTGGTAGAAATGCCCCGCCAGCGGCGCGCCGGTCGGACTGTCGACCGCGGGGAATCGCTCCTTGGTGTAGCCGCCGGCGGCGGTGACGGTGGGTGCGAGATCGAACTCGGTTTGGCGACGTAGCGCGCGCGCCTCGACGAGGTGACCCAAGGCCATGCGCAGGTCGTGATTGGCGTCGAGCGCCTCATCGACCAGGCGGTTCAGGGTGTCATCACTGAACTGCGTCCAGAACTTCCCCTGGGCGTCCGCGGTGGAGAAGGCGCCGTCCCTGGCACCTTCGAACTGCGGCACGACTTTGCTGTCGGGCTTCACGTAGCTGGGTCCCACCGCGCAGCTGGCGAGCGCGGCGCTCCACAGGAGCACGGACCCGCGCAGAACGTTCAGGTTGGTCATGCTTCGGTCTCCGGGGCGGCGAGCTGAGCTAAGGGGGCGGGCGCCGCCCGGCGCACCGCGGCGCGCCGCACGAACACGTAGAACACCGGGGTCAGCAGCAGGCCAAAGGCCGTCACCCCCAGCATGCCGGCGAACACCGTGACGCCGAGCGCGTGCCGAACCTCAGCTCCGGCGCCGGAGGCGAGCATCAGCGGCACGACGCCCATGATGAAGGCCATCGAGGTCATGAGGATGGGGCGCAGCCGCAGGTGCGCGGCCTCGAGCACGGCCGATTTCGCATCATAGCCGCGGTCCTCCTGCAGATGCTTGGCGAACTCCACGATCAGGATGGCGTTCTTGCAGGCGAGGCCGACGAGCACCAGCAAGCCGATCTGCATGAAGATGTTGTTGTCACCATGGTCGAGCCGCACGGCCGTGATCGCCGGCAGCAGGCACATCGGCACGATGAGAACAATCGCCAGCGGCAGGGTGAGGCTCTCGTACTGCGCGGCGAGCACCAGGAATACGAACAGCACGCACAGCGGGAACACCAGAATCGCCGTGTTGCCCGAGATGAGCTGTTGGTAGGCGAGGTCGGTCCACTCGTACGACATGCCGCGGGGCAGTGTCTGGTCAAGGATCTTCGACATCGCGGCCTGCGCCTGTCCCGAGCTGAACCCCGGCGCGGGGCCGCCGTTGATGTCTGCCGCGCGATAGGCGTTGTAGCGCTGCACGACATCGGGGCCGAAGGAGTGGGCGACTTTGATCACCGAGCCAAGCGGCACCATGTCGCCGCTCGCGTTGCGAGTCTTCAGCGGCAGGACGTCATCGAGCTGGGAGCGAAACGGGGCGTCCGCCTGAGCCACCACCTGGTAGGTGCGGCCGTAGCGATTGAAGTCATTGACATAGAGCGATCCGAGATACACCTGCAGTGTCTCGAACACGTCGGAGAGCCTCACGTTCTCGCGTTTCACCTTGACGCGATCGACGTCGATGTTCAGCTGCGGAACGTTGATCTGGTAGGTGCTGAACGCGCCGCCGAGGGCCGGGTCTTTGTTTGCCTTGCCGAGGGCGTCCGACAGTGCGCTGAAGAGCGCCTCCGGACCCGCATCCGCCCGATCCTCCACCTGCAGCTTGAAGCCGCCGAGCGTCCCCAGGCCGATCACCGGCGGCGGCGTGACGACCATGACGAACGCGTCCTGGATGGACGCAAGCTTCGCGTTCAGAGCCGCCGCGATGGCGCGGCCAGACAATTGCCGCGAGTTGCGCTGCGGGAAGTCATCGAGCGGGAAGAAGATGAGTCCGGCGCTCGAGCTCTGGGTGAATCCATTGACGGACATGCCCGCGAACTCAACTGCGTGGGCCACGCCGGGCTGCTTGAGTCCGATCTCGGCGATCCGCCGCGTGACGGCCTCCGTGCGGTCGAGTGAGGCGGCCGGCGGCAGTTGTGCGACAGCGACCAGGTACTGCTTGTCCATCTCCGGGATGAAGCCCCCCGGCACGGCCTGGAAGCCGAACCAGGTGAGCACTATGAGCCCGCCGTAAATGGCCAGCGCAATGCCGCCGTGTCTCATCGTGATCCGCAGCGCGCCCGAATAGTTGTCGCCTGCCCGGGCGAAGCCGCGATTGAAGCGCTGGAAGAATCGGCCGAGGATGCGGTTCATCACCCGCGCGAGGGTGTCGGGCTTGGCGCCGTGGGGCTTGAGCAGCACCGCCGCGAGCGCCGGCGAGAGAGTGAGCGAGTTGAAGGCCGAGATCACCGTGGAGATGGCGATGGTGAGCGCGAACTGCCGGTAGAACTCACCGGTGAGGCCGCTCACGAACGCAACCGGCCCGAACACGGCGACCAGAACCAGCGTGATGGCGATGATCGGACGACTCACCTCGCTCATCGCCACCTTGGTGGCTTCACGTGGCGAGAGGCCTTCGGCTATATGGCGCTCGACGTTCTCGACGACGACGATGGCGTCGTCCACCACGATGCCGATGGCCAGCACGAGCCCGAACAGCGACAGGGTGTTGATGGAGAAACCGAACGCCAGCAACACCGCGAAGCTGCCTATCACGGACACCGGAACCGCGATCAGGGGAATGAGTGAGGCGCGCCAGGTCTGCAGAAAGAGGATGACCACCAGCACGACAAGAGCCACGGCTTCCAGCAGCGTGTGCACGACCGCATCGATCGACTGGCGCACGAACTGCGTGGGGTCATAAAGAATGCCGTAGTCCATGCCCTCCGGAAAGTTCTTCTTGAGCTCCTCCATCGTCTTGCGGACGCTGGTGGAGAGCTCCAGCGCGTTCGCACCGGGGGACTGGAACACCGGGATCGCGAGCGAGGGTTTGTTGTCGAGGAGACTGCGCACACCGTAGGCCTGCGCGCCCAATTCGACGCGCGCAATATCACCCAGTCGCACAACCTGCCCGTCGGCACCGGTCTTGACGATGATGTCGCGGAATTGCTGCTCGTCGGTGAGGCGCCCGGCCGTGTTGAGCGCGATCTGAAATTCAGCGCTGCTCGAGGGCGGAGCGCCCAACTGTCCGGCGGCAACCTGGACGTTCTGCTCGCGGATCGCGGCCACGGCATCCCCGGCGGTCAGATTGCGCGCCGCAAGCTTCTGCGGATCGAGCCACACCCGCATCGAGTAGTCGCCACCGCCGAAGACCTGCACGTCGCCCATGCCCGGCAGTCGTGCCAGCACATCCTTGATGTTCAGTACCGCGTAGTTGCGCAGGTAGAGCGAGTCGTAGCGCCCGCTGGGCGAGGTGAGGTTGACGACCAGGGTGAGATTGGACGAGGCCTTGACCGTGTTGACTCCGAGACTGCGCACTTCCTCGGGCAGGCGGGGCAAGGCCTGCGCTACACGGTTTTGCACCTGGACCTGGGCGCGATCGATGTCCGCGCCGATGCGGAACGTCACCGTCAGCGTCAACGAGCCGTCCATCGTGGACGTCGAAGACATATAGAGCATGTCCTCGACGCCCACGATCGCCTGCTCGAGGGGCGCCGCTACCGTGTCAGCGATGACCTTGGGATTCGCGCCCGGATAGGAAGCGTGCACGACGACGGACGGCGGCACGACTTC
>Ga0193733_1000103_pt1 | contig 30848 bp, 44 predicted proteins | sample U1s2metaG_FD_145076 | JGI IMG/M metagenome (GOLD analysis project Ga0193733, IMG submission 145076) | Soil microbial communities from a riparian zone of the East river system, Colorado, United States - U1s2 | ecosystem: Environmental > Terrestrial > Soil > Riparian zone | place: USA: East River...
GTCGATAGCGATCGAGCTCAAATAAAAACGGCCCGCGAGCCCCCCTTCTTCTGAGCTCGCGGCCGTCCCTTGTCCGGCTTCCTTACGCGGCGAAAATCCTATCACATCCTGCCCTGATTGACTCCAAAGACTCCGCATGCTATAAAGAGCACGTCCTGGAGTCCTGCGCTTGAGCAAGAAACGAAGAGGCGGAGTCTTCGAACGATCCGGCGTCTGGTGGATCGACTATTACGACGCGGCCGGCCTCCGGCATCGCGAGAAGATCGGCCGGCAAGATGAAGCGCGGATCGCATACGCCAGGCGCTTGCAGGAAGTCGCGGACGGAAGATTCGTCTCGCCTCGCAATCGCGTAGCGACTTTCCGTGAGCTCGCGATCGTCGCGCTAGAGCACAAGAAACTCCATCTCGCTCCGCTCTCTTATGAGACGGATGTCCGGCGCCTGGATACCCTTCTCCCGTTGATCGGCTCGATCCCCGTCGAGCAATTATCCGGAGAGAAGATCGATGAAGTCTTCGCCGGCATGAAGCGCGAAGGCCTTTCCGGATCGACCATAAATCGCTATCGATCGCTTGTCTCCTCCATTTTTTCCTATGCCCTTCGAGTCGGCCGCGTCCGCTCGAATCCCTGCTCCCGAGTGCATCGATACCGCGAGAACGATTCCCGCGTCCGATACCTCCGCGACGAGGAAGAAGAGAAGCTCCGCAAAGAGATCCAGAGGAAATACGCGGATCGCGAGGCGGAGATCGATCTGGCGCTTTATACCGGGATGCGCCGCGGCGAGCAATTCACTCTCAAATGGGAAGATGTCGACCTCGCGGCCGGGATCCTCACGGTCCGCGGCAAGACCGGACGTCGATACATCGTCGTCAATTCCGGCGCTAAGAAGGCGCTCGAGGGACTCCTCGCCGAAGCTACGGCGCGCGGCTCGAAACCGATCTCCTCTGTATACGTTTGTCCGGAGACGAAACGCGACGGTCAACGGGACTGGCGCCGCTGGCTCGAGACGGCCGCCAAGGCCGCCGGCGTCCGTAATTTTCGCTGGCATGATCTTCGCCACACTTTTGCGTCCCGCCTGGTGATGGCCGGCGTCGATCTCCGGAGCGTCCAGGAGCTCCTCGGACACAAGTCGATCTTGATGACCATGAAGTACGCGCATCTCTCGCCGGACCATCGAGCGGCCGCGGCCGAGAAGATCGGAGCGAATAAATGATCCTGCCGTCGATGCTTCCCGATGAGCCTCCCGCTGGATGGAAAAAGAGGATGACCTGCCATTTAAATTTTGGCGGAGGAAAATGCGCCGCGTCGTATGAGGTAAGAAACGGCGCCGACGAGCTGATGCCGATCCGTTGGATATATAACACGCGAGAAGGCATTAGAGGATTCACTCTTCCCGACGTCGACGCAGTAATGACCTGGAAGGAGCTCCGCGAGGCCTGGCCGGCATATCTCGAGCGAATGGCCGCGGCTGAGAGCCAGGCCGGAGGGAAACCATGATTATCAATGGATATCCGGACGAGCTCGACTATGTCAATGCACTGTTGCATGGTCAGGTCCGCGACAAGATCAATAGCTTCCTAGGGACGTTCTGTCTCGCGTGTGTTCGAGCGGACAGCCAGAACTACGAGCTCCTCCGCCCGCTCCTTCTCATTTTCAGGGAGAAGTACCCCGCGGATCCAAAACGTCTCGCGATGGAGCGGATCGACTCCGGACGCGAGCGCGCCGGCGATCGAGAAAGAGTCGCGGAATGATCGACTGGATCCGCCGGCTTTTCCAAATAAAGACGGAGATAGATCCTCCGCCGGCGGATCCAGACTTCGATTGCATCGAGAACCTGGCGAAACCGTGGATCCATCCGTTTATCGTCCATCGCGAGAGATGCCGGCAATGTCAAGGCCTCGATCCTTGTCCGATCGGCCGCGAGCTCCTCAAATGAAAAACGCCTGGTTAATCGAATACCAGACTTGCTCGAAGCCTTGCTGGATCGCGACGCGGATCGAAAACAATTCTTTCGGCGTAACTTACTCGCCAGGAATGGCGCGCCAATTCGATAACGAGGAAGCCGCGAAGACGGAGATCCATGAGCTCAAGCTCTCCCGCGAATGGCAAGCCGTCGAGAGGACGGTGAGCTCTTGAGAGGCCTCCGTACTGGTCGAGCTTGGCGTGCGGAGCTCTGGCTCATCCGCGAGCTTGTCAAGCTAAACCGGCCGAAGAGCGTCATCGACGCGGTCCTCGAGACGGCCAAGGCGCGCCGACTCAAAGAACAAACCGCCGGTCTTGGCCCGGAAGGCGAGCGCGAAATGATCCAGAAGATCATCGACGCGATAAACGACGAGATCGAAGTTTTCCATCATCCGATGAGGGGAGATCTATTCCGCCGGCAAGTGTACGGCTGGACCGCTGGAGGCCAGGTCGCGAGAGACGTGCTCCTGGAAAAATGCTCGCAGACTCAGTTATGTCTCGCGAATCCGAAGCGAGCGAAGCTCGCCGGCTGGATCTGTCCTGTTTGTCACGGAGCCATTTTGACCGGGAAAGAGATCGAGTTTCTCAAACTTCGGCGAGTCGGCCGGCCGCGCGAGCCGGGAGAAGAAGGATGAAGCTCCTCGACTGTCAAGACTGTCGGATGTCATTTCACTGTCATCGCTGTCTTTGCTGCGCTCCGCTCGAGGACGTCCGGAGGCTCGTCCGTCGCGAGCTCGGCCGCCGGCCGCGGATCGAGAAGGCCAGTCTCCGCCGGCGCCGGCGGGAGGCGAGCTAGATGACGCCTTGGAGGAATGCGCTGGCCGTGCTGATGTTCTCGATCTTCTCGCTTATCCTCATCCTCGCCGCGGTACGAATGAGCGCCAGGACGAAAGTCAGGATTAGCGTCGCGCTGCTGATCGTCGGGAGTGCGGCGATCGTCGTCAGTCTGGCGTTTCTCTGGATGGTTAGCCGATGACCGAGAGCTCGAGGAATACGATCAAGTTTGCCGTCCTGATTCTGGCCGGCGCGCTTTTTGCGCTGGCCTATGCTGCGAGCCAGAGAGGTTGGGTAGGATGACTCCCCTCCGACCTGGAGAGCTCTTCCCCGGCGAGGCCTCGGCCGCCTCGCTCGTCAGGGAGCTCGGCCGAAAGTACGGCTATGGCCGTTTGATCCAGATACTCCGCGAGGCTTGGTCCGAAGAGCTTCAAAACAAATGGCACATGGACACATACGGAGCCGCCGTCGGCGCCGGCTTTATTTGCGCCTGGTGCCAGATCGATTCCCGGAATGGAAAGCGAGCCGTCCATCCGAATTCGCCGTCTGCGCCGGCCGTGACCCCGCACACTTGCGGGACGCGCCTCGCCAGGGAAGATCGGCTCGCCGAGTTTCGCCGGCTCGAGAAGATGGGAGTCGAGATCGAGCGGCTCCCGGAAACAGGTTGCCGCGCTTGCAAGGAAGAGATCGAGATTCTGCACGCGGAAAGGAAGCCGGAAGGAGACAAATGAAGCGTGGGGAAGTGCTCATTAGAGCTACTGGCCATCGCCTCCGGACCGGCTCTGGCGAGCGTTCCAGGGGTTGCTCATCGATCGCGAATCGTTAGCCGGCGATAACCCGATGCCGTGGCTGCCATTGCGCCGCGTCAAGCGCGAAAATGGGCAGGCCGCACAGGACACATAGTCCTGTGTTTCCGTTACCTTCCATGGAGTTGTCGTGTTCTAAAGGACTTATTAGGCCGCTAAAAGCTCGCCACTATCAAGTGCCCGGACGGTGCCAGCATTTGTCACGGTTTTGTGTGGAGTTTCTGACACAGTTTCCCGGTCCAGATCGTCCAGGATCTCGGCCAGGTCGCCGGCCGCCAGACGGAGCTCCTCGGTCGCCTGGAACGCCTCCGGCTGCAAGGCGAGCTCCAGCGCCGAGATGCTTACGCGGTCAAGGATAACGCGGAGGCGGAGCCGTAGATCCATGCTCCGATTGTAATGCCGGCCTGTCTTTTTTTAGCCGGCATTCTTTTCTCGAGCGCCTCGCGGGACGGCCGTCCGCTAGGACATCCGCCGGCGAACAGTCAGTAAGATGACGCCGGCGCGTCCTCCGGCCGCCCCGCGAGGCGTTCGAGCTACTTTTCACGTTTTCATAAATTCGTGAAACAGGCCCGGCATCTTGTCCGGCTGCTCCTCGAAGACGCGATCGCAAAACGCGAGGATCCGCTCGAGGCTCTTCTTCTGGCCGTCCCATTCGCCGGCGTAGATCGGCCCGGTGCCCTTCGCTGGCGCATGGAAGCTCACTTGCCCGTTGTGCGGGAGATCGACATACAAGACCCAGGAGGCCTCGCCTCCGATGGGGGTCTTCGGATCCCGTTTCCATCCCCAGACGATCCCGAGCTGCTCGCCGTGGAGCTCCAGGATTGCGCCGAGGTTTTTCATGCTCCAAGACTTCCGCTGATAGGCCATCGACCTGTAGGATCCGATTCCGCGGATCCCGCCGCGATAGAGCTTCGCTCGAGCCGAGCATTTTTGAGCGCGGAAAAGATTCAGCGCTACCAGGCCGAGCTCGCCGCGGCGAGAGAGCTCCGCGTAATATCTTTTCGTGACTTCCGCCTCCGATGTTTGGAAGACGCCGGTCGCGCGCATTGGTAAACTCACGCCGAGGCCGCTTCGCCGGTTTTGTTGACGCGCTCCCTAACTCGGAATCGAAGTATCCAGTCGGCGCCCTGCCGGAGCGAGGCGTAGGCCTTTCTGACCTCCGGCATCGCTTCTTCGCGCTCGGACTTTTCGGCCCAGTCCGCGAGCTCCGCCAGGTCTTCATCCGTAAAGATTCTCATTCTGGTCCTCCGTTCACTTCTTCGAGAGCCGGCCGCCGGCGACGCCGGCGATGAAGGCGAGTCCCGGCTTGATCCATCCATTCCAGGCCTTCGACCATTTCGTTTGGCCGGCCAGGCTCTCGAGCCGGCCCGTGGCTTGATCCATCCGTTCCAGGCCTTCGACCATTTCGTTTGGCCGGCCAGGCTCTCGAGCCGGCCCGTCTCTTTTTTGAGGAGCGCGATCTGCTCGTCCGCGAGCTGGCGATCGTGATCCCGGCCGGCTAGATCCGCTTTGCATCCCGAGAGATTGTTCTCCGCGATCTTACACGCCGCCAGGCGATTGTCGAGCGCCTCGGCGTCGACCGTGACGAGCGGCGCCGGCGCCGGCGCGTCCGGCTTCGCGTCCGGAGGCCTGGCCGGCGTCGTCACGACGGCCGAGGCGCCGGGGATCTCCCGGTTGACGTAGTCCGAGACCTGCGCCGGCGTCTTGATCTTCACGACTTCGGCGAGCGTCGATGCGTTGCGATCGGCCGTTTGCCGGTCGCGATCGGCCTCGGCCGCGGCCTCGATCTTCCTGCCTTCCTGGACTTTGTCATAAGCGGCCTTGGCCGCCTTGATCTCCGCCTCGCCTTTGAGGCGCGCGTCGTGCTCCGAGAGCCAGGAGGCGAAGCCGACGGATCCGATCGCCAGGACGGCGACGGCGATCGCGACATACATTTTTGCGTGGAAGCTCATGGCCGGCGCCATCCGTCGAGAAACTTCTCGGCGAGCCATTTTCTGGTGTTCTCGTCCTTCTCCCTCGCGATCTCCGTCAAAGCGACCGTCAGAGCTCGGAATTCCATCGCCGTATGATCCTCGCGGACTCGTTTCCCCAGGCCGTTGAGATCTTTCCGCAATGCCCTAACTACGACCAAGAGCCCGCCGGCCAAGAAAGCGAGCTTGAAGAGCTCGCCTCCGGAGAGAAACTCGGCTAACACTTCCTCGCCGATCGTTTGTTCATTTCCATCTCAAGCCTCCATTTTTCTTTGAGGAGTGCATGGCGGGTGTCCCGGCGCCAAAGGAGATCGCTCCCCGGTAAACCCGTCTTCTCGAGCATCTCGAGCTGCGCGTCGACGATCTGAGCTTCGATGTACGGCCGGACGGATTCCCGGAACGACCCATAGTCCGGAAGCTGGAAGCGATGCTCCTCGATGATGCTGTCGACGAGCGTCTTGTAGGCCGCGGACGCTATGCGCTCGACCGGCTTCCGCTCTTCCGTCACGTCAAGTAATCCTCCGGTTCTCGATCGCGAGATCGATCTTGACGAATTCGACGATGAGCTGGTGCTCGCGCGTTTTCAGATCGTCCGGCGTCATTCTCTGCGACCTGCGATTTTCGCCGAGCTTGGCGATGGTGAGCTCGCGCTGGACGTCGAGCTCGAGCGCCGCGCTAAACTCCTCGGCGAAGTCCGAAGGCAAGAGCCCTTCCGGACGTTTCGGAAAGAAGCGCCGCATGATGAATCGCGAGGCGGCCGCGATGCGCTCCGTTGGCGTTTTTTCTTCTCGAGCGCGTCCGTCCAATTGGTCCGCCAAGCAGCCCTCAATTCATAATACACACGACGGCATGAGAGGTGCCGGCTGGAGGAGCAGGAGCTGAGAAAGAAATACCTATGCATCCGTAGGGACGCGACCCCCCAAGGTCGACGCCGACGTTATAAGTCCCAGCGACTGCCTCGTTCCGATACTGCATCGGAAAAGTTGTGCCGAAACTGGCAGTCGTCGTCGAGCCGGTATGGGAGCCGCTCGGATAGCCCACCGTGTCCAAGCCGAACCCGATCATCAATTCATCCGCTCCATTCGTTACGACCGGAGAAATGGCGGCCGTCCCGGTCCCATTTACCGCGTTGACGGTGTCGACGACTTCAGTGCTAGGGTTCGGAGGGGTCCAGGAGCAAAGCTGTGACATGTAAAAACTGGTCGGCGAACCTCCGGTATTGTGCATGTTTACGGTGGGTTGCCCGGCCGTCGTCGCGATGGCCCACCATAGACCGAGGTGATACCCATCGCCGCGGTCGAGTCCGCCAGCGACAACTTCATTCCAGACATTCCCTTGGTCGTCCGTAATGTTAAAACTGAGAACGCCTCCGCTCGATAGCTGGAGTGCGAGCAGATCGCCTACGGCAAACGTCCCGCTATTGAAAGCCACGCTTCTGGTGGCGCCAGCCGCAATCGTGGCGGCAAAAGTAAAATCATCCCGCTTGGTGTTCGAGTGGAACGTCCAGGACATTTCGCGCCTCTCTTTCCTTTTTAGAAAGTCCCTCGAATGACGAAGCCGAGTCCGGCCGCCGTGGCGTCCGGAGAAGCCGGAGCGACAATCTTGAAAACCTGGCCGGCCGTCATCGATTGCGCCGCATGGCTGGACGTCTCGACGACTCCCACAGTCGCGCCGGCGCCGGTAAACGTGATCGTCCCGATCTGCGTCGAGTTTTTGAAAATAGCGAAGACTGTCGTCGCCGTGGTTGCGGCCAGTAGGACTGCCTGGCTCGCGAGCGTGTTCGTGAAGTCGGCCGCAAAGGCGACGGCCTCGTCGACCGGGATATACGCCAGGACTTGCGAGGCCGAAAACGTCCCGTTGACGAAGCCGCCGAATTTATACGGCCGAGGGGTAAAGACGAGCGCCGTCCCGCCGGAATTGACCTCGACGAGATTGCTACTGGCTCCGGAGTACGACCCCGGAACGTCTCCGAGCCCGGTGAATATCGTGGCTCCGGCGCCTCCCGAAGTGAGCGAGACGACGTTTGTACCATCGCAGAGCGAGACGACGTTTGTACCATCGCAATAGAGAAGCCGATAGTCAGTCGTCGACAGCGCGATTCCCGTCCCCGACGGCGTCTTGACCGTGATCGTGTGCCCGCCGCTGGTTTGGTTCGAAACTATGTACAGTTTCTTATTCGTCGGGACGACGATGTTTCGGTTGCCGGTGAGCGCGCCGGTAAAGACAAAGACGAGATGCCCGAGAGCTTCGCCGCCCGCTACGGTTGACATTGTGTAAGTGGCGTCCGGCATGGCGATCGCGAGATAGTCCGTCAAGCCGATGTCGAGCTTGTCGAAGGCATAATTCGCCGTGACTTCTTTTTGATTCTGCGCCGCGGCAATGTGCGGGATGAGCAGGTTGGGAGTCGTCGACATAGGGGTGTCCTCGCTTAAACTCTCGCGCCGGCCGCGAATCCGTTTCCGACTTGCGCGGATACCTGGTAAATGACGACGTCGATCTGTGCTTGAGGCGAGCCGAAGTCCGTCGTCTGATCGGCCGCCGTGTAGACCTGTGACGTGGTAGGAATCGAGATAAAGCGCCGGCCGAAGGCGCCGTATATGTTCCTAACTTCCATCACATAGCTCTCGGCATCTTCGGAGAGCGGGACGGTGCCCGTCCCATCGAGCCAGGCGCCGCCGATCCGCGTCCGGCGTTCCCAAGTGACGGTCAAATTCCCGGACATATCGCGCGTCCCGGCGATCTCGACGACCGAGTACGGCTTGAGATCGTTTCCCTGCTCTTGGATTAGCGTCTCGTTGGCATTCGTCACGGCCGAGCCTACGGTGACGGCTTTGAAAAATTGCGGTATCCCGAGATTAGCCGTCGATATGTTGTTCCGGTGGATCCCACCTCCTCCGAGAGAGATGAACGTCTCGCCGGGGAGATGCGTCCCGACGGCGTACTCCGTTCCGCGGCGTCCGCGAAGAAAGCGCGAGAGCGTGTAAGTATTCGGCGCTATCAGAGTTGCGTTGACGTACTGCACGACCTCGTCCCCGATCAATGCGGCGTTGGCGCCGTTGAGGACATTGAGATCCGTAGTCGAGGAGAGCGTCCCTTCCATCAAATACACGGTGATCGAGCTCGTCTCGTCCCAAGTCCAGACGGCGCGAGGCGCCGGGAGCGTCGCGGAGATGGAGCCGATCGCCGGCTGATCGTCCGCGAAGCCGACGGGATCCCAATGATCGGCATCGATCGAGCGGTAGAGGACTCCGCCGGTCCATCCGAGGCCCACGGCCGCCATCGCGAAGTAATACCCGATCAAGCCTGGCGCCGGCGCGTCCGTATCCTGGAGGAGCGGAAGATCCAGGACGAAGAGGAGCGTCGGCGGGAGAGGCTCGACGGTCTGCGAAACGAAACCGTCGCTCGTCGCGCCGGCGATCGTCGAGTTATAGCTTCGCGCATCCTCGGATACCACCGTGACCTCCATCGTCAGATCGACGCCGGAAGTCGTCTTCAGGAGGCGCGCTGCATAGCCGTCGCCGTTGTAGGTGAACTGGATGACGTCCGATGGATCCATCGCCAGGTAGACGGCGCGCCAGAGCTTCATCTCATAGCCGTCCTTTTCGTCCCAGATAACCTGCAAGGCCTTCGCGGCCAGCTGCGCGGCTTCATCAGCGTGCAAGGTGACGGGAAGCTCGAGCGTCAGTTTTTGTCTTGTCTTTTTGACGCGGCCGTGTCTTTGCCTCTTCTGTTTTCCGCTCTGGTAATCGAGCGCCGGATCGATGTAGTTGACTTCCAGCGTCTTCGGAAGATCCGCCTCTTGAGCTTCGCTTGGTACTAGTTTTGCGTCCTGGCCTAGCATCCCGAGATCCGCTTCCGGAATATTCGTCGAGGCCGAGGCGCCGCGGAGGACGGCCTTGATCTTGTTGTCCGTTTCGGGGAGATCGAAGAAGTACGCCTGCATGAGCGGAGCGAGTGCTCCCTTGACGTCGGGATTCCGCGCGACGAGATAGCCGCGGACGATGATCGAGGACAAGGCGGTTAGATCCATGTCTCCCGGATCCATCCCGCCTCGAGTGAGAATGTCCCCGACTACGGCGTCGAGCGACTGTCCTGGAACGGCTTGCCGGTCCAGGTAGAGCCGGTAAGTGAACGGATAGCTCGCGTTGAAGATAATAAAAAGGGAATTCGTCTGGACGTCGTAAGATTGGCCGCGGACGCCGGTCGGAGAGAGTGGAATCCAATTTGACAAGCCGATGACTTGCTCCTGCACCAGAGTCGAAGAAGAAATTACGGCGATCTCATCGACCCCATGCTGATTTGTGAATAAGCGGACGAGTCCATCGGCCGGAACCTGGCCGGCCGGATAAAACGTCGAAATGAATTCCTCATAAGAGGCGCCGAGCCCGAAGACTTGGCCGGCGCTCGTCGCGAGGATCGCGAACGTCGAGCACGACATCTTGATGATGTATCCGGTATCGGTGAAGAGCAGAAGCGAATCGTCGACCGAGTCGTACAGGATGGACTTTGGCGTCCCGACCGTCGCGTTGGATAAGAATTCGATGGCGGGAGCTTCTCCCCCGGATGGCATCGAGAAATAGTTTGAGGCAAAGCCCCGCTGATCGATGATCGCAATCAAATATTTGTAGGAACCGCCGTGCGTGAGAATGTACGCGCGGGAGTTGTTGTCCAAAGCGATTGAGGGATGGTCATAGATGGCGCCCAAAGCTACCGGAATGTAGTCCTGGACGCCGATATTCCTCTTATCCGTTTGAAAATGCGCGGTCGCATGCGTGCCGGTCCAAGGCACGGTAAAAACGACGAGATTTTCTCCGGCGTGCGTCTTCTGAAATTGATACGCCGACGGCGCTTGCGGCATCCAAAACCGCGCGATTTCGTTGAACGTTCGCGGATCGAATTTGATCGCGGCATTCGTCAAATAGTCTGGGAACCCGTTGTCCGGAAAAATTCCTGTGATGGTGCGCCAGATGAAGCCCGCCGTATCGACGCCGCCCGTCAATGGCAGATTTCCTCCTCCTCCGGAATAATGCGAGCCAGCATACGGAGTGAGCACCCCTTGATTCGTTACGGCGATGGCCTCCGGACCTGCGCCGATGTTGCCCCAAATGACATGATGATCGACAGTTACCGCGTTTAGTCCTATGCCCCAAGTCGGAGCCGATCCTCCGGTCAGAGCGTCGCCGCTGGTCGATGTGACGCATTGGACGTTTCCATTCGAATCGAGGATCTGAGTGCCGACTAGCTCCATCGTCGCGGATGACCAGGCCGGCAAAGGCGTCTTATTGTCGGCGTTTAGATCGATCCTCTCGACGACCATTCCCGGAGTTTCGAGCACATATGCCGCGCGGTTGACGGTGTCGACATAAACCGCCCACGGCGGATACGGACCAGGCCCGGTTCCGCCGTAGGGATCCGTGACCGAAGTCGGCGGATAGATGTCATAGAGGTAAGAATTCGTGATGCCGATCGAAACCTCGCCGCGAATGTTCGGGAGACGGTTTCCGAAATTGGCGAGCGGAAAGTCCGTATAGACACCGTAATGTGTCCCGCGAAACGCCGGCGTCGAATTGATTCCGACGTGCGCCTGGATGGTGGGATCCGGTAGCTGAGTCGTCGAACCGGGATAGAGGACCGGCGTGACGATCGCGGTGTTATTGCCTATCCCGGTCGCGAACTTGTTCGAAGTTACGGAGCCCTTCGATGTCGCGTCATAGATGAGCTTCGCGTCTCCCCAGATCCGCGTACAGTGTGCCAGGCTTCCGATGGGAACCTCGCAAAACGCGAACGCGAACGACATCGTATAGGAGTAGCTAAGAGTCGTCTGACTCGGCCCGCCCTTGGCCGATTGCGTGGTTTGCGTTTTCGTTTCCTTGAGCGGCGTGGCCCAGATGATCTGCGCGCCGACGAGAAAGCCGCCATAACCAAACGGCCGCGGCGAGCCGTTCGCGGAAGTAGAGATCTGTCCGTCCTGGATTCGAGGACCGGAGACGCTCGAATTTTGCGGAAAGAAAATATTCCCGAGCGCGCGGCCGGCGGAAAGTCCGATCGAGCCGCCGAGGAGAGCGCCTCCGAGGATGGAACCTCCGGCAAACGTGCCGGCAAAGATTCCGAAACCGGCCGCGGCGAGGCCTCCGGTAAGAGCGCCGGCGACGCCGATCCCGATCGCGAGCGCGATCTTCGCCATGCTAGGCAACCTCTGGGAACGAGAAAGCGCCGACAATTCGCCGGCGCCAAGGCTCGTTAAGAATGTGCTCGACGACGCGCTCCGGCCCGCCGGAATATGCATGCACGATGTAGAGACCATCGCCTCGCAAGGTGATAAAGGCGACGTGCGTCGGAAGATGCGGGATCCGCATCGAGACGATGTCTCCCTCCTGGACCGCCGAGAGTAGCTTCTGGACGAGGCGCCGCTGGCATTCCGCGTGCACAAAAACGTCGATCGGCTGCGAGTTGTACCCCATATAGTCGCCGCGGTGAAACTGGCTCCCGCCGAGATCCTTAAGTTGCAGATCCTCGGCGACGCATAGGACCAGGCCGACACAGTCGACGCCGACTCCGATCATCCGCGCTTGATGCCGGAATGGCGTTCCTACATACTGCCGCGCTCGGTCGCCGATTTGTTTTCGTCGCTCGATGAGAGCGGGACTCGCTCCGGTTTGCATTCGGCTATCCTCAAGACTCGGCCGTCAAGATAACTGCACATCCCTACGGCGGGATGATCGTCGCATCCGCTCCGTTTCGCCGTCTGTCTAAATTCGCGCCATTCTCCCGGCGCCGCCGGCGTCTCAACGCTGTCGAAGACGGAATGCGTCGCGAGAGCTCCGCACGCATCGCAGTATGTATACTCGCCGATCTTCATCATCCCGTCGTCGCGTCAGGGTAGAGCATGATCGCGTTGATGCCGGGGAGCTGGTTTTCCCCCTGAAAATTAACGATGTTATTAAATTTGCCGAAGCAATCCTGTGGAGTGTGCCGGCATCCAGGCTCGACGGCGAATGTGTCGCCGGGAGCGATGGCGAAGGCCATGCTCTCGAAGAGTATGAACCTCGTCCCGTCCCATTCCGCGACTTCCATCAGCGCGCCGTTGTTTGCTCCCGACGTCCAGGTCAGAACGCCGTCGGCGAAGTATCCATCGCCGGCGGGAGACAATCCGCCGGCCGGCGTAAACTCGCGCCGATCGACGACCATTGCGACAGTGCCATTCTGCGAGAGCGGAGCCAGGTTGACGGTACAGCGCGCGTCCCCCAGATCCGCGCGGCACGAAGGCCCGAAAGTTTCTCCGATGACGATCCCGAAAGTGTAGGAGAGCCCGCGTATTTCGACGGTAAACATCCCGCCGGCGATCTTGACCTGGCCGAGCGTGCCCTTCCGGAGCTTCATATCTCCCATTGTCAGATCGGCCCAATTGACGAGCCGGATATCGATCGAGGCAAAGTCGTACTTTCGAGCGCGGAGATCGCCTTCGGTGACGGCGTCGGAATGGAGAAAGGCCGTAACTTGGAGATTGTCCGTCGAAAGATCCGATCCAGATTCGCGCGCGCTCGGAGTAAAGCCGGTAGAGGCCGAGAAGACGACAACGCCGTCCCCGTCGCCGTAATTGTAGGAGATGTCCTGGTCGTGCTGAGTAAAGCCGAGGATCGTCCCGTCTTGCCGTTTCACTTTCCAGAGAAGCGCGACCGTCGTGTACTCGCCGGAAAGATGCGTGCGCAAGGCGGAGGAGATCGTTTTCATAAACGGACCTCGACGAGTGTCGTCGATAACGAGGTAATCGGATGGCCATCTCGGACGTTAGACTCTTCGGTCTGGACATTGAGCTCATCGGAGTCGAACCTGACCGGATAGTGAAACTGGCCGGAGGCTCGGATGATATGCGTATTCGCGATCGCGTGACCGCCGTGCATGGTGACGATCCCGGTCGTGTAGTCCAGGTCATAGTTTGACGCCGAGATTGGAGTCCCGTTGTCCGTCAGCGTGACGGTGTTCGCGAGGCTGTTTCCCTCGTAATCTTTGACCGAGGACATAACCGGCTTCTTGATCTGCCGGACATAGGAGCGCGCGCCGATCGTGTACGTCTTGATGAGCTGATACGGTCCGAGCGTCGAGCCGTCGCCGACTCCGATAGCCTCGGCCGTGAATGCGAAGTCGAGCCAGTCATGCAGGCGGAAAGCATCAAAACGGCCGCTTACGTTCATAAAAAACGCCCGGATTAGATCGATATAGGCCTGCTCCGTCCCGGCATATTTCGACGGAGTGATGAGCGAAACGGACCATTTTGAGCGCGCCAGGCTCCAGTTTTTATTTCGTTGCTCGAAGCCGGAAAACCCTTGATTGACGGTGGTATTAAAGGCCGGCCCGCCGGTCGCTCGGTAGGAGATGACTCGAGGGAATTCCGTCTCGAAAAAAGACATTCAGCGTAACCTCGATTGCGCGATGGAGACGGAGTTTCCGATCCTGGCCGCGATTTGCGCTTCGCTGCGCTTGAATGAATCGAAGTCTGTAACACCATGGAAGTGCACGTGCGTCTCGTTCGATCGGCTGCCGGCGTCGACCTTGAGCGCCGGCGCGATCTGTCCGGCGACTTTCGGAGAGAAGAATTCGGGATGCTTCTCGCCGACGAGATACATCTTGCCGGGAGAGACTCCGCCTCCGCCCTGGAGGCCTCCGCCGAAGATCCCCGAGAAGACGCCTCCGATCGTGCGACCGATCCCGCCGAGGACGGATCCAAGCGATCCTATCAGGCCGGTAAACAGGCTCCCGAGCTTCGAAGTCAGGCCGGATAAGAGACTCGAGATTCCGCCGGCCTGGTCGCCGGATTGTCCTCCGCTGTCGAGAAAGGCATTTTCGCTTGCGGAGAAATTGTCTCCGCCGACGGCCTTCCCGATGACATCGCCGAGAGCTTTTCCGCCGCTATCGACCGGGATGACATAGAACGGCAAGGACGTCGAGCCGTCTCTCTTGCCTCCGCCGATTCCGGAGACTGGTCCTCCGAAGAGCTTCGTCTCGATCCCGCCGGCGAGGCTCGAGAATAGTTTCTTGATGCCGGCCGTCGCGATCTGTTCATCGAGCGAAGTAAGAAGAGCTCTGAAATTCGCCTTCCCCGTAGCGACGAGCTTCCCGAGCTGGTCCTCGACGCCGGTGATAGCCGTAGAGAAGGACGCAAAGACGTTTTCGCCGAAGTTTTTCCCCTCAAGAGCGATTTCATTCAGGAAAGCGCGCGTTTTATCTGTGAGCGTCCCGACTTTGAGCGCCGCGGCGTCCCATTGCTTGATGATCTTGTCGTTTGCGTCATAGATGGCCGCATCGACGAGGAGAGTCGATTCTTCGTTGTCCTTGAGAGCTGCTCTGACATCCTCGAGCTTCGCGATCTCGTCGGTGTATTGCCGGATGAGTGAAAAAGCGCCGGCCTCCTGCGCGATCCGTAAGGCTTTTTGCTGGTCCGATTCCTGGCGATAGAGCGTGATCATGCTCTGGACCGTGGCCTCGCCGGCCGTAGGATTCGCGGATTGAAACTGACTGATTCTTAGCGCGATTTGAGCTTGGCGAACGGCTTCGGCGCTCTCGAAATACGCGGCCGTAACGGCCTCGAGCGCCGGCAATTCCTCCCGGAAAGCGAGCGTCTCTTTGTCGACGGCCTCGCGGATCGTGAGCTGGCGGATCTTCGTGAGCTGCGCGCCGTGGACGTCGAGAGCGTCGTTTGCTTGCCGGACGCCTTTCGCGAGCTCCGCCAGGCGATCGACCGTCGTCCCGATGGTATGGAACGCGAGTTTATACTCGGCCTCGGCTTCCTGGACCTTCGCGCGATCCTTCTCGAGCTGCTTGTCGATCCCGGCCTTGGCGACGGCCGCGGATCCGTCCTCGTATGCGGCCGTGACGGCCTCGAGGCCGGCGATCTGCGCGGAATAGCCGTCCGTCTCTTTTTGGAGCTCCGCGTTGATCTTGACGATGTCAGCGCCGACGATTTTCTCGCGCGTATTCGCGCGGATCGATTCCGTCTCCTGATCGATAAATTTCTTGAGCCGCGCTTTCTCGGCTCCGGTTTCCCGATCGGCCGCGGCGTTGAGCTTCTGGATGACGGCCGCGGCCTCATTGTCCGCGACCTGGATACGCTGCGCGGCCGTCGAGAGCTGCATCGCGCCGGCGAGAGTTGTTTCGGCCTGCGCCTGCTGATTGAGCGCGGCGAGCTGTGCCTTGATGGCCTCGAGGCGCTTGTCGGCGCCTTCCTTATCGAGAGTGACTTTCGTCCCCGTCCGCGGCTTCTGTACCTCAGAATCCGGAGAATCCTTAAATGCATTGGTGAGGAGCGCCTTATAGGAGTCCCAATTTTTTGCGGATTGATCCCGGAAGGCTTGATCGACGGCGACGATCCGCCTCGTCGCTTCGGCGTGCGCTGCGACGACTCCGCTATAGTCAAATTTCGCCGCGGACTTAGCGACCGCGACGAGCTCCGCGAATTGCTCCTCGAGGGTGCCGATAAAGTCAGCGGCGAGCGCGCCGGCTTCCCTAAAAACGTAGACGATCAAGCCGCCGAAGGAGACGAAATACTGGGTTATCGTCTTCGCTCCGGAGATGAGATCGTCGAGGCCGGATCCTTTGGTCGTGAGGCCTTCCGTCAATTGCGTCGCGACGGCCTGCAAAGCCGGGAGGAGCTGTTTCGACAGTTGCAGAGAGGCGCCTTCCCCCGCGGCCTTGATCTCGTTGAGAGTTTTCTCGAAATGATGCGCGGCCTCGGCCGTCTCCCGATCGATGACGAGCCCGAGCTTCTTCGCCTCCTCGAGGAGCGCCGTGATCCCTTCCTTCCCCTGGTTTAGAAATGGAATGAGATCCGGACCTGCGTTCTTTCCGAATAACAGGATGGAGAGCCCCGTTTTCGCGGCTCCGTCACTGAGGCCGGAGAATTTGTCGGCCAGATCGCCGAAGATCGACTCCGTACTCCGGATCTGTCCGTCCACGCCTTTGACCGAGACGCCTAGACGGGTAAAGGCGTTCTGCGCGCTGGCCGGCGCTATCGCCGCGGCAAAAACTGCTTTATTGAGCTTCTCGAGGCCCTTCGACATCGTGTCTTGATCGACGCCGGATTGTTTTGCCGCGAATCCCAGGCCGGACAAGGCCTCCGTCGAGACGCCGGTCGCTTGAGAGAGGAGGCCGATCTTCGCCGCGGCCTCGGTCGCATGGAGCGCGATCCCAATGATCCCGACCTCGACGGCCGCGAGAGCTCCCACGGCGACGCCGGCGCCGGCGCCGACGAAGCCGATCGCTCCGCCCAGTTTCCCGATCCCGGTCGCGGCTCCGCCGGCGAATCCGCCCACTTTCGAGAATGTTTCGGAGATGATCGCGCCGACTTCGCCGAGCGGTCCGAGGAATTGACCGAGGAGGCCTCCGAGTTGATCGAAGGACTCATGGATATCCTTGCCGGCCTTCTTAGAGGCGTAAGCGGCCGCGCCCATTCCCGAGACGAAGTCCGCGACATTCGCCTTTAGATCGATGAACAGAGTCCCGAGTGACATTCTTCTATCTCCCTTTTTCCGGTTTTACGAAGGACATGAGGACTGCGGCCATCTCGTCCGCCGTCTGTCCATTCTTGGCCTCGAGCTCGCGCTTGAGATCTGGAACGAAGTCCAGAGCCGATATCGGATCGCATTTCTCCGGATCTCGGTTGACGTTGTAGATCGCCGCGGCGATCTCGCCGGCCAGGAGTCGATGCTCTCGGCGCTCCGCGATCTTTCGATCGCAGAGCGAGTCAAACATCGCCAAAGTCAAGCCGCCGATCTCTTCTTCCGCGAGGCCGAGATCGTATCGACAGATCGACCAGATCCGAAGCCAGGTTAGCTCGCCGAAGTAGCCGCCGCCTTCATCGGGATCTCCGTCTCGGCGACGGGATATGCCGTCGCCGTCGCAGCGTTTGGGACTTCTCCCGCGGCGATCCGCGCGGCCTCCGCCTCGGCTTCCTCGCGCGCTTTCTTGATCGCGACCTGGCGCTCCGGAGGAAGTGTGGCGACGAAGGCGTCGAAGAGAGCATTCTGGATCTGTTTGACGTTGCCGGCGTCCATCAAGGATCGAATGACTTCGAGCCCTTCTGTTGTCGGCTCTCCTGTTTTCTCGTCGCGAGTGTCGTATTCGGGATGTCTCGCGAGGATTGCTGCATAAAACATCGTCGAGACGACGATCGGCGACGTGTCTTCCCATGTTGTGCCGTCTAGGAGAGACTTCCCGAGGAGGCCCTGGACGTAGCAAGCCGCGTTAAAGTCGAGCGAAAGATGGAAAGTCCGCTGGAGTTTGTCGCCGCTGTCGTCCGTCAGGTTTAGTCGCAAAGGAACGGACGGCGCGATCCGCCTGCGGAGCTGAATCGGTTTTGCTGGCATTGGTGCCTCCTTGAAACGTTTGTTTCAGACCTGGAAGAACTGCTCCGCCGCGGCCGAGGCCTCGGCGCTCCGAGGTTGCCTCACGATAACCGCATAAAGAGCGGAGATCGTGAGGATCGGACCATTGTGACACATCTGTTTCACTTCGCCTCTAGGCGAAGGACGGCTGTCCGGTGATGGCGAGCTTGCCGGCGAACGTCGAGGCCTTGTCGACGGATAGATCGAAGTCCGCCGATATGGAATAGGCCTTGCAGGAGAACGTTCCCCGGCCGCCGGGGAGGACGATCTTCCAATTTGACAGAGTCCTTCCGTCAAATTGCGCCTGGAGAGCTTGCTGAGACGTATCCTGCGGGACGTAATTCGCATCGAACGTGAGCTCGCCGCCGTCGAGGAGTGTCGCGAGCTTCTCGCGATAGGCTCCTATCGAATCAAAATTCGTGACGTCGACGAGATCCATCTTCGAGCCGCCTCGCGCGACCTTGTGGACTTCGGCGATAGTGGTAAATGCTTCCGGACTCCCCCCGTCGCCGAGCTGCAACTGCGTTCCCTGGCCTGCGAAGGCCCTAGAACCTGCGTAACTCATACTGTTCCCCCTTCTTCACTCATTCGGCCAGTACAGGCCTTCCGCGAATTTCTTCGCGAAACTCTTTAGGCGCCGTTTGTGTCGGCGAACAAAAACTCGAGATCGAGCGGGACGTTGTAGAGCGCCGCGGCCTCCTCGTAGGAGTCGAGCTCGAGCGCTAGCGAGCAATAGTCGATCCGAGTCCCGTCAGCGAAGAGTCAGCGAGCAATAGTCGATCCGAGTCCCGTCAGCGAAGAGTCCCTGGAATCCGACGAGCAATTTTTTCAAGGCGCGCGCGAGATTCTTCGCCTCTTCCGGCGTCCGTCCATAATTCGAAAACTGCATCCTCATCGGTTGCAGAGTCGCCGCCCCATCCATCATCGGGACGGTGTTTCCGGAGATCTGCGTATAGACGGTAAGCGGAGCGTCAGACTCTTGCGGAGCGACCGTCGCGAAGAGCCCTGTCGTCTTATCTCTCCGCGTCGCCGGCGTGCCGACGATCGCCGTAAAGCCGGGATCTCCGACGATCATCGCGAATAGTCCGGCTTGCATCATTGGATCGGCATCCCGTTCTTGCGAAGCTCTTCTTTCGCCGTCGCGATAAAAACAGAGAGCGCCTCGTCCTTCGAGGATTCGAACGTCGCTCTTATAAAGGGATTCGCCTTGCTTTTCTTGGTGCCGAATTCCTGGAAGAGTCCCCAAAACGTTTTTTTGCTCGGCCCGATGCTGGCCGTCCCGGCGAGCTCGTCGCCGCGAAAGCTCGTTTTCAAAATGATCCCGCGCGACAGGAGGCCGAATTCCCTCGAGCGGCCCTTGTATTTCTGGCCTTTGTACTTCGTTCCCCCGAAGACATGCCATCCTTGCGGAGCGCGGAGCTTCATCTGTTCGCGGAAAACCTGTCCGGCTGCGCGAACGGCCGTCTTGATGATGGCCTTTGCGATCCTCGAGGGAAGCCGCTCGAGCTTCTCCTGGATCTCGGCGCCTCCAGTCATCTTCGCCTGGATGAGATCGCGAGATGCCATTAGACAGCGCCTCCGCCGGCGCTTCGCGTCGAGTCGCCTCGCTCGATGCAGGTTATTTCTAGTATTTTCTTTCGTCCGTCCGGATCCGTTGGATACTCGATCTCGAAATATCGATCATCAAAGAGGATGACCTGGCGCGCCTTGATCCCGACCGCGTAACGCATGGTGATCTTGTGCGTGACGAGAGAACCTCTCTGCGAGGCCGCAAACTTTTCGGCGCCGGTCAAGGTGAAGACGGACGCCCAGGTTTCGAGAAACAGCGAGTAATCGCCGGGAGACGTGCCTCCGAGCGGACCTTGAGAGTTAGTCAGATCCATAATCTTGATCCGGTGCCGGAGCTGGCCGGCCTGGATCCTGGTGCTCGGAGGCATGCGTTCCCTTCCTCGACTTACCTCTGGACGTACAGGACCGTTAGCTTGACGAGAGCCGACGACGTCATAACGTGACAAGTCCCGTCGCCTTCGATCCATCCCTCTTGACCAGACAGAAACGAATAGGCCATCGTCTTTCCGGCCGCGATCGAATAGGCCGTGATGTCCTGCGAACGGCCTTTCGCGTCCGGCGAAGATGTGATCGTGATCGTCTGAGCGCCGGAGTCCGTATTCTCGGCGAGCAAAACTTCATGCCCGGTTAGCTTGAAACTGTTTCCGAGCGATGCATCCGAGGCCGCCTTGACGAGATCGAGCGATCCGCCGGCCGGCGCTCCCGAGATGTACGGCCCGTTGGGAATCTGCGAATTTAGTAAGACTGGAGTCATGCGATTTTATCTCCTCTTCTGAATTTTCATCCTCGAGTCGGCGCGAAGTCCTTGATCTCGAGACTCGAGACTAAGGCGTCGAACTGCATCGGGATCTTTTTGAGATCCGCCGGCGTCACGGTTTCTCGATTCTCGTAATAGCCGCCGGTGATCTGCAAGATCGCGACAAGAGCTCGAGCCGGAACGGCCGCCGGCGTCGAACCATACCCGGCCTTGAAAAAGATCTTTACGACGCCTGGCGCGCGGACGACGCTCGGCCATTGCGATCCGAACAGCGGAAAGATCCGCGGAGGCATCGCGTCGCGATCGTAAAGGAAGTCTCCGGACGGCGCCGGCCCTTTGTATGTCCAGATTAGGTCATGGTCGAGCGTCGTCGTCAGTGTCCAGGTTGGCGCCGCATCGCCGCTCGTCGGCGCCTGGCCTTCGGCCGGCGGAGTCGCCGTCGTGACTTCCCTTCGGCCGGCGGAGTCGCCGTCGTGACTTCCTGTAGTTTGCCGTTCGAGTCGGCGATCTGGTCGCCGACGGAGTACTCCTCGTCCGCGACCCAGGCGAACGGCGTCGGGAAGAGATCGTGCCAGAGGTTGTCAATATCCGCGAGATAGCTGATCTTCTGGATCGAATCGAGCGGAGACTTCGATAGCTTTATCATCTGCGCGTAATTCGGAAGACGATTCCAGTAGCGGATGACTCCATAGTCCATTTGATCGCTCCGCTGCTCGAGCGATTTTAATGGGAAGGCGTCAAACGTCTGCCGGTAGGACTTCGTAATCAAGCTCAAGTTTGTGATGTCCTCGAGATTCTCCCGAGCCGCGCGCGTATAGAGCTTGATGAGCGTGTCTTCCTGGATCGTCGTCACGCGGAGATGACTCTTCGCCGTATCGAGATCGATCGGCTCGATGGACGTCCCGGTTTCCTCGACGATGGAGCTCACGTCTTCCTCTTTCCGCCGGCGCTCTTCTTTGGCGCCGGCCTGGCGATCGGCGCCTCGGCGCCGGCATCCGGAGTTACGGCGATTTCCGCCGGCGGAGGCGGAGCCGGATTGTCCGGATCGAAGACCATACGCTCGGCCTTCCCCTCGCGAATCAAAAGCCGCGCCGCGTGATCCTTGACGTCCCTGACCTGGCCGGCATAAGCGCCTACTTTCATTCGAACGTACATTCGCGAGAATTCCTTTTTTCGCGGAAGTGCGGGACGGCTCCGCAAACCGTCCCGCCTTTTCCGCCAGCCTGATCTAGGCTAGGCCGTTGCTGTCGCGCTCGACTGCTCGGCGAAACGCGATCCGGTAAGGACCGCGACGGCCGAGGCGATGACGCTATTCGAGCCGTTCGTCAGTTGGAGCTGAACGTAAGGCGAGCCGTCCGCGAGCTCCGAGGCCTCGAGCTCGATGACGTAGAAGATCCCGTCATTCGCGCTCGGCGTGTAGCCTGCCGCGGTGACTGCTGTCCGTACTCCGAGGACGTCCTTGTCTGCGCCGGCCGTCTCTTGCTTGTAGATCGAGAACGGGATCGCGACCGGATTCGAGCCATCCGCGGCCGTGCACTGGTTGAGAATGATCTTCGTGAATGCGGCTGCGGAGACTCCGATCTGGACGAGGATCGAAGCGTGTCCGTTCTTCTTCATACTGAAGGCCTGCGCTGTCTTTCCCCCGGTGATATCGACTGGCGCGAGGATGTTTACGACGTGTCCCTGCTCTGCGATTACATAACCTTTCATCGACTTTCTCCCTTTTCCCGGAAATTTTGTGATGGGAGGCGATCTTCCGATCGCCTCCCTGGTGCTGCTTACTTCTTAGGAGCGGACCTGGAGCGTCACAAACGGCGATACCACGTTCGAGCCGTTCTTCGGAGTGAGTGTCTTATTCCAGGATGCTTGACCGTCGACGCGATAGACGAATCGGAACGTCGTCTCATCGTTCAGGAAACGGACGTGTATCGAGCTCGCGGCCTGCGGAGCTCCCTTGTCGATCATCAAGTACTGCGAGAGATCCGCCAGGAGGACATCGCCTTCCGTCCCGAGCGTCGCGCAATGCTCGACGGGAATAACCGGCCGGCCAAGCAAAAGGCCGTACTGATTGTTATTCCCGTTGACGCCGGGAGGCGTATAGAGGAGCTGGACGGCCGTCCCGGAGCCGAGAGTCAGGGGATAGAGCTTCGCTTCGACGTCTTGGTTGATGAACCAACAAGAGTTTTGCCTCGAGCGAGCCCATAGCCGCTGCCACATATTCAGGACGTCGGCTGTCGAGATCGTCGCGCCGGAATCGGCGCCGTCCTTCGCGACGGAAACCGTCGCGGCTCCGCCGATGATGCCAAGCGGCTGGCCGGCGCCGGTGCCGTTGAAAATGGCATCCTCGACTTTGAACGTGAACTCTTCCGGAAACGCCTGCATGATGACGGCCTCGAGAGCTGTCGAATCCGACAGAAGCTCGTCGGTCGCGTAGCAGAGCCCGATGAGCTTCTGGAGATTCATCTCGATCTGACGAAACTTCGGTTTTGTCCCGGTGAACGTATCGGCCTCATTAATCCAATACGCCAGGATCCCGCCCCACCGTGAGCCGTCGACTCGGCTCGTCTCATTGAGCGCGTTGATCTTGAGGCCGTTGGCGTTCGATGAGATGGGTATACGCCGGACGCGCGAGGCGATCTGTCCCGATTCGTATACGCGCAGGATGAGCTCGGCCGAGAAGTCCTTCTGGACGAGGAATCCCCCATCGGACGGAACGGCTTCGGATGCTCCGGAGGCCGAGGCCTGGATGAGCCGCGGATCGACGAGCCGGCCGCTGGATCGCTCGGCGCGAACACATGCGACGAGGAAGTCTCCGAAAGTCGCGAAGACGCCCTTCGGATCCGCCGGCGTGCCGGCGCGAGTCGCCGCGAGCTGGTTTTCGTCCGGAACGTACTCGATGCTCCGTTCAAATTCGAGGACGTTCTCCTCGCGCTCGAGCGACATCTCGACGGCCTTGAGTGCGTTGAGCTTGTCCTGGTATTCCGCGGACTCTTTTTCGTTGAGATCGCGATCTTCCTTTGCGGCTCCGTCGATGAGTGCGCGCAATGCTTTGGTGAGATCCGCCTTCTTCTGACGTAATGCTTTGATATTCGACATTTTTTCTCCTATTCTTAGGCCTTACCGGATCTCACGCGATCGACGGATCTCGCGATCTCCTGAGGCTTGCTGCAATTCGCCGCGGCCGGCTTGCGCGTCTGCGCTCCGGCCCGCGGCTGAAACTTATGTTTCGATCTAACTTAAGTTAGATCGATCTCCCTCGATCGAGCGGCGAGAGCTCCGGCTCTCTGCGCCGGACCTGGATCTTTCGAAACCCCAAAGCGCGCGAGCGTGTCGTCCATCGTCGCGACCTTGTCGGCCATATTCTCTTTGATCGCGGCCGCGGCCAGGACCATACGGCCTTCGCCGAAACCGGCGCGAACCTCGGCCGGCGCGACTCCGCGGCCCTTGGCGACGGCGCTCACAAACATCGAGTAAAACGAATCGACCGTCGACTGAGCATTCGATCGAGCGGTGTCGGAGAGCGGCTCGTAAGGATTGCCGTCGACTTTGTACTTGCCGGCGGAGATGAGTGTCGGCTTGATCCCCTCGACCTCGAGCGCCTTCGAGATGTCCTCATGCTGCATAAAGACGCCGATCGATCCGACGGCGCCGCTCGGCGTAACGATGATCTCCGAGGCCTGGCTCGCGAGCCAATACGCCGCACTCGCGGCCATCGTGTCGACTTGCGCGACGATCTTCTTCTGGGCGCTGCCGGCCAGGATCTCGGCGCCGAGCTCCGGAACGCCGTCAACGGATCCCCCCGGCGAATCGATGTCGAAGACGATGGCCTTGACGTTTCCATCGGCCATCGCTTGACGGAAGAGCTTCGTCGTTTTCTCGATCGACGTCCCCCCCGGTCCGCTGATGTTATCGACCATATTCATGCGATGCGCGATGATTCCATAGATAGGAATCATGGCGACCGTCCCTGGTGTCGAAGGCCGCGGCGACGGACCGGCGCCGACGACGGCCTGGATCTCTTCTTTCGAGAGCTCGTCTCCCGCCGCGCGCATGCGGAGTACTTGGCATATTGCCTCGAGCCGGTCCGGAAGGATTGCCCACGGCTTGCCGAAGACGTGAGAGTAAACGTGTCTGTATTTCATAGCTTCGCTCCTGTCGCCGTTTCGGCGAGCAATTTCGCTTTGCGGACCTTGACGAGCGCCTTGTCGGCGAGCTCCGCCGGACTGTCGAGCTCGATCCCCTCAAGCGCGGCCTCGACGTCTTTCGCGCTGGCGATCATCGAGAGGTGATCCTGGCAATAGCTGGAGGCCTCGGCGCGCGAGATCCGCATCGTCTCCGAGATGAGATCAATGTGCGAGGCATAGAAGGCGATGGCCTCTTTTTCGAAGTCCTCTCGATTCTTGGCCTTCTGCGAAGCGCGACGAAGAGCGAGGACTTCCTTCCGGACCAGGCGCTCGCCGGCGCCGAGCGCAAACTGGAGAAGCCGCGCCTCGGTAGCCGTCTGATCTTCCTGATTTGTCGCGCTGTCGACGGGATCCGGACCGGGAGCGCCGGTGTCGACCATATTCAGCGGCGTCAGATAATCGTCGCCGTTCTCGATCGGATTCATATTTTCGATCCGCCGGACGTCATTTTTCGAGAGCCAGCCCCATTGACGGCCGATCGCATAGGCCGCATACCGGCTCTTGATGTCGCCGCGGAGAAGCGCGTCCATATTGAATTCGGCGAAGTATTCCTCTCCGTCGCCGAGATCGAGCGGATCCAGGAGATCCGCGTTGATCCGCTGCTCCCATCGAACGGCGCGCGGCCGCTGGTTATCCGTCACGAATTCGATCGCTTGCTGCTCGATGTTCGAGAAGGCCGCCTTCGAAAGATCGCCGATCTTGTGGAGAGGGACGCGAAAGAAGCCGGCGATATCGGAGCGCGAGAATTGCCTGGCCTCGAGGAATTGCGAGTCCCTGTTGTTCAGGCCGATCGCCTGGTACTTGAGGCCTTCCTCGAGAATAGCGGCCTTGTGACGATTGACGCCGGTCTGCGATTCATGCCAGGAGTTTTTTATCCGGTTGTATGCGGGATCGCTGAGTTTGCCGGGGTGCTCGAGGATTCCTCGAGGCTGCGAGTCGTTCGCAAAGAAGCGAGCGGCGTATTCTTGCTGTGCGAGGCCGACTCCGACGACTTCGCGCTGTACGGCGATCGTCGACATACCGATCATGCCGTCGGAGGACATCCCGCGGACGTGGAAGATCTCTTCCATCGCATAGTTTGTGACGGTCCCGTCATACCATGCGCGGACCTGGTAGCGGAGCTTGCCATTCGGAAGACGGTAGACGTTGACGCGATCGGGATGCAGAGGCACAAGCTGATCGATCGCTCCGCGAGGACCGGGAAGGATGATCGAGAAACAATTCCCGCGGAGCTCGAGATGCGCCTGCATCATCTCGAGGAATTCCATCGCCGTCTGATAAAGATTCGGTTTATTATGAAGAACTTTGTACAAAGGGTGCCCGGTCGCGCGCTCTTTGCCTCCGTCTGGTAGCCGCCTGTAGATGATGAGCGGCATCGAGCCGAGCGTCTCCGAGCACACGCGAACGCAAGAGAAGACGGCCGAGAGCTGCATCGCCGACTCCGGCGAGACGCGCATCCCCGAATCCGAAGCGTAGCCAGGCCGCGAGTACCAGAAGTCATCATGCGGTGAAATAGGGTTGACGCCAGTCCCTAGCCCCATGATGCGAAGCGCGGAACTGAAGTCTCGGACTAATCCCACGGCTTAAGCCTCCCGCCCTGTTTTTGATTCTGTCTTAGGTTTGAACTGCGAGACGAAGGCGTATAGAAGAAGTAACGAGCCGAGGACGATGAGCGCGGCTGGCCTGTAGATCCAGGCGATCCCGCCGATGAGGACGCCCAGGCCGAGGATCGCGATGACGTCTTCCTTCATACAGTGCGAATCCCCATCTCGTCGTAAATGGATCCGCCTCCTTTGGCGAACTGAGCACGGCCGAGTGCCATGATGAGCGCGACCGCTCCGTCGATCTTCTCAATCTTTTTTCTCTTATTCGGTTTTATATTCCCCGCCTCGTCTTCTTTAGTCACTAGGTTGTTTATATTCCATCTCAGAACGGGATCGCCGAGATGCGCGATCTTGCCCTTTTTGACCAGTACCTCAAGGTTCTTCGTCGGATCGGACATCGAGGCGTACCCCTGGCGGAACTCGACCATCGTAACGCCGGCCTCGGTAAGTTGGTTGGCGATCTGCGTCGCATTCCAGGGATCGAAGGCGACCTCCTCGAGCTCGAATAGACCCTTGTCCGCGATGATCTTGCTCTTGATGACATCGTAGTCTACGACGTTTCCCTCCGTCGCATTGATGAATCCCTCGCGGATCCAGATGTCGTACTGTACTTTATCCTTCGCGACGCGCTCCGCGACATTCTCGGACGGAACGAAGAAGTCACAAAGGACGGTCCAGAGCGGATCCTGCTCCGTCGGAAAGAAGAGTTTAACGTAGGCCGTCAAGTCGACTTTGCTCGAGAGATCCAGGCCGGCGACGCATCGACGGCCGCGGAGCTTCTCGAGCATGCGGTCGCGTAGAATCTTCGGATCGATCCCGTCGAGTGAATAGCCTACGCATTTCTGCCAGTCTTCCGGCCGGATGAGCTTCGTCACTCCGCCGGCGACCCACACGTTTAGATGCTTGGTGAGGAAGCCGTTGAGCTTCGAGCTCATGTTCTTCGCAGTTTGCGCCTTGTCGCGAAGATCCTCGATCTTGACGGAGACGAGCAGATTAGGATTCGCCTTCTGCCAGCATCTCTCGACAAACCATTTATCGATGTCCTCCGGATCCAGGCCGGCAAGAAAGCAAAAGAGCGAGTCGTCCTGGTAGATCCCTTCGAGGACGTTCTCACAGTAGCCGTGCTGCTTAAAGCAAGGCCCGTCTAGATTGTCGCCGGCCGTGGTGATGGTGAACTTTAGCGGCTGCCGGCGGGATCCCGTCGCCGTATCGATGACTTCGTAGACCTTGTCTGTCTTGTGAGCGTGGTACTCGTCGATGATCGCGCCGTGTACGTTCAGGCCGTCGAGCGTGTCCTCATCGGCGCCGAGCGGCTCGAATTTCGAGGCCGTATTCGGAATGGACATATTGTCCCGAAAATTCTGGATCCGCTTCGCGAGCGCCGGAGAGGCTTTCCTCATGCGCTCGGCTTCCTTGAATACGATCCTGGCCTGGTCCTTCTTCGTCGCGGCGACATAGACCTCGGCGCCTGGCTCGCCGTCCGCGAAAAAGAGATAGAGGCCGATCCCCGCGGCGAAAGTAGACTTGCCGTTTTTCCTGGCGACGAAGATGTAAGCATTCCGGAATCGGCGGAGGCCTCCGGCGCGCATCCATCCGAAGACGCAGTAGATGATGAATTGCTGCCACGGCTCGAGCCGGAACGACTGGCCGGCGAATTCGCCTTTCGAATGTTTCAAGAAGGAAAAAAAGTCTAGAGCGTGCTGCGCGAGCTTGGGATCGAAGTACAGGCCTCGAGTGTGTCCCGTCTCGAGATCCCGGAGATGACGCCGGCAAGCGAGCGCGACGTTTCTCGAGATGACGATCTTGCCGGCCGCGGCGTCCCGGCAATACTTTTCCGCGGGATGTTTGGGATCGATCCTAATTCGGCTTGACGGTGACATCGCCGACCGGCTTCCCCGCGAGATAGGCCTCGAACGGATCCGGCTCGGACGGCTTCTCGATTCGGAGCTTGGCGCGCGACGCCGGCGTCAAGCCGAATTCGATGAGGAAAGACTTCATTAACTTCTGTGCATCGTTCGAGATGCTATTAGCGGGATTGCGTTTGTACTTGTATCCGACGACCTCGCGATGCTCGACCGGCCCGCCCATGATCGCTTCCTCGACGATTATCCCGAGGCGCGCGAGCTCCGTCTCGGCCTGCATCCATCTCGAGAAATTGTGACAATACGCGGCAAGCGCCTTCCCGTCGGCTTCGGTAAGGACTTTCATCTCGCGCAAGATCGGGAGGATGTCGTTCCATTCTTTCTCGGCGAGCTCGGAGAGTCCCGCCGGCATGATCGGATCCGAGATCTTCGGCTTCGGCTCATCTTTCGGGAGTTTCCTCTTCCCCGGATTGCCGCGGAGTTTCTTGACTTCCGTCGGAAGAGGACGGCGACCTCTAGGCATTGCGCGATCCTTCTTCGCCTTGGAGCCGGAGATCGTTTGTCGCGAGCTCGAGAAGAGTCGCCGACGGAAGGATCCCGAGCTCGGCCGCGACGATTTTCCCCCAGTGTGGATCGCCGGAATATTTGATCGCGACCTCGGCGATCGTCAAGGCGATAGGATACGAGTGCGATGAACCGGAGAGCATGCGACGGACTTTTCGGTAGAGAGCATTCCATCCGTCCGAGTCCGTCGCATAGATGGTGATCTTCGCGCCGAATGGTCCGGCCGTCTGGATCGTCCCCAGGCCGACGTCGCCGTCGTCCGTCAGGTCGCCGGGATTGTGCGCGCGCCGCGGGACGTCGTTAGGATGATTCGGATCGAAGAAGCCCTCGGCCTTCGCGAAGGCTCGAGCGACTTTGATGACGAGCTCGTCGGAAACCATTTCGTCCCTCTCTTTAGGCCTGCCGCACAGAAAGATGAGCTTCGTATTGCATCGTCGTCGCCCCCGAGGTGACGTAAGCGATCGCGTAGGTTATGGTCGTTCCCGCTTTCGCGTTAACCGTGAGACGCCCCTGCAAAGCGGACGTCGTGGTGTTTCCTGCGTTCGTCGTCGCCGCCGCGCCGGCCTGAGTCCCTCCGAGCGCCACGACGGATTGAACGACGCTGTCCGTCGCATCGGTGTAAGAGATCGTCAACGCTCCAAGGGTTGACGACGTCGTCGCCGCGCGCGTAACTTTCAGCGCGAATGCGATATCGTACAGCCCGCCCTGCGTCGCCGGAACGGCGTAAAGTGTCGTCGCTCCGATCGCCGCCGCCTGCGTCACTAGATCGACGGCTGCGAGTGCCGAAACCGGCGAGAGGAGTTTGATCGCCACGTTTAGCCTATGACCACGACTCTATACTGAGCCGACGTCGGCGCTACTGCGAAAACCAATGTAATCGTGTTAACCGAGGTGTTTTGAATTTCGACCTGGACCTCGGCGAAGGTTCCCGTCGGCGTAAAAACCTGCGCGATGACGTCCTGCGTCCCCAGGTTATGAGTCACTACGATCGATGTCGTCGAGCCGTCGCCGAGGAGCGCGGCGAATTTCGATGGAGTCCCCAACGCCGTTCGCGCCGCCGCTGCTGTCGTGCTTCCTGTTCCGCCATTCCCTACCGGCAAGGCGCCGGAAACGAAACTCGCTCCGCCGGCCAGGTTCAGAGCCCCATAGTTTGCCTCGACGCCGGCGCCTTGAGAGAGCAATGACTGGCCCGACGTGGCGCTCGACTTGACGCGGATGTTTCCGCCCGAGACTTCCGTCGACTGCCCTGTCACGTTCGCGGAGAAAACCGTTCCCGTAAGCGTGAGCCCGGAGCCCGCCGAGTACGTGAGCCCGCCTAAAAATTGCACCCAAGAGACGGCCGTCGTCCCCGGAGTAATCGCGCCTTGTGTCGCGACGACCCACGCGGATCCGGCGTTGACTGTCCCGAGCTCGATGAATGCAAAGGCGCCGGAGACATAAGTCGCCGAGGTATTGCAATCGGCCGAGCGCGTCGGAGCTCCGGCCGCATTGACGGTATAGATACCGTTCTCCGCTCCCGCGGCTTGATTCTTGATGAGAATGCGATCGCCGGTCGCTAGCGCAATCCCGTCGATAACCGAGCCATTCGCGAAGGAGCTCGCGAGCGTTCCCGCGACAGTAGTCGCCGCGCGGACGCTGGCTTTGACGTCCAGGCCGAGCGCCACAGAATCGACATAGGCCTTCGTCGCCGCATCGGAGCCGGTTGTCGGCGTCGCCACGTTTACCAGTTTGTGGCTGTTGATGCTGAGATCCGCGGCCGGCGCCGCCAGTTGGTCGAGTGTGTTCGAGAGCTCCGCGAGGATGCGATTCGCCGTACCGTCCCACATCTTCGCGACGTTGGACGTGGTGTTATACCAGATCTGTCCGACTGCGGGAGAGACGGGATCCGCGGCGAGCAAATGGATAAGCGCGTTTCTGATCTCGTTCTTATTGAGATCGATCGGACCGAGGAATGGAATCGCCATGCAGTCTCCTCAATTCAGATATGCGCATCCCGCAAACGGAGCCGAAAAACTGATGGTTAGTCTATTGAGATCGTTGTACGCCACATCCCCAATTACCTGATGACCGCTCGAATCCACGACGGAGACAGATGGATACTTTCCGAGATTGTGCTGCACGTTCCATGTCGCGCTCGCGAGTGTCTGCGTGAAAGTAAAAAAAACATCGGCGCAACTTTGCTGGATCTGCGGGAGGTTTGCGATCGCGAGATCAATCAGTAGAAAATTTTCATCGAGGCCGCCAGGCCATCGATCGAAAGCGTCCGGATGATTCTGGAGAGAGCTGATATTCAGTCCGAGAAACGGCGTTTTCTCCTTCGGCATCTTTTTCCTCCCCGATGTTTACTTATACATTACTATTCCACCATCGAGAAACATTTTGAATAACGGCAAATTTCAATTTCGCGGGTGTGTGTCGCGGC
>Ga0193733_1000105_pt1 | contig 30526 bp, 33 predicted proteins | sample U1s2metaG_FD_145076 | JGI IMG/M metagenome (GOLD analysis project Ga0193733, IMG submission 145076) | Soil microbial communities from a riparian zone of the East river system, Colorado, United States - U1s2 | ecosystem: Environmental > Terrestrial > Soil > Riparian zone | place: USA: East River...
CCCCGGCGCTTCGCGCCACCCCTCCTCATATGAGGAGGGGAAAAATCAGTCGAGCTTCGCGCCACCCCTCCTCAGAGAGGAGGGGAAGGAGAAAATCGCCTTCCGCTCCGCGCCGAGCATTACGATCCCGCTCCGCATCCCCTCCTTACCAAGGAGGGGTGCCGCCGAAGGCGGCGGGGTGGTGCAGCTAGTCGAGTTTTGCACCCGCGGCCTTGACGATCTTGGCCCAGTGCGCGAGGTCGGTCTTGATCTGCGCTGCGAATTCTTCCGGAGTGTTTCCTACCGGCTCGATTCCGTCCCTAGCCAGGCGTTCGAGGAAATCCGGCCGCTTGATGACGGCGACGGAGTCGTCGTGGATCTTTTTCACGATCTCGCGCGGCGTGCCCGCCGGCGCCATGAAGCCGTACCAGGCGGTGATGTCGAAGCCGGGCAGGGTCTCGGCGATCGCGGGAACATCGGGCAGCGCCTTTGCACGCCCGGGGCCCGTGACGGCTAGCGCCTTTAACTTCCCGCTCCGGGTGAGCTGGATCGACGCGGTGATGCCTCCGAAGATGAGCGGCACCTGGTTGGCGAGCACGTCGGCGATGCCCTGGCCGAATCCCTTGTAGGGCACGTGGATCATGTCCATGCTGCCCGCCATGGTGCGGATGTATTCCATCGCGAGATGCTGCTGGCCGCCCGCGCCCGAGGACGCGTAGCTCACCTTGCCCGGCTGCGTCTGCACCAGCGCGATCAGCTCCTTCACGTTGTCCGGCGGAAACGCAGGGTTCGCCATCAGCACGAAGGGGCCCGCGGCGACGTTGACGACGGGCGCCAGATCGCGCACCGGGTCGTAGGGCAGCTTCGAATACAGGTGCGGCGCGATGGTGATGGTCGCGTCCGCCGCGAAGAGCAGGGTGTAGCCGTCGGGAGCCGCCTTCGCGACGTAATCGGTGCCGATCGTTCCGCCCGCGCCGGTGCGGTTCTCGACCACGACCGACTGATTCCAGACCTTTTGCAGCTCGGCCGACATGACGCGCCCGTAGATGTCGGGCGTGCCGCCGGGCGGGAAGGTGACGATCACGCGGACGGGCTTGGACGGAAAGCCTTGAGCCCACGCGGCGGACGAAAGAACGGCCAGGACGGCGAGCGCAACTATTGTTCTCAAGGACATCTCACAACTTCCACCAAAGCACACGGCGAAGGATAGCACCGGAGCACCACCCCGTCGCCTGCGGCGACACCCCTCCTTGAGAAAGGAGGGGACTGATACCACCCCGTCGCCTGCGGCGACACCCCTCCTTAAGAAAGGAGGGGACTGATACCACCCCGCCCCGCTGCGCGGGCACCCCTCCTTGAGAAAGGAGGGGACTAAATACCACCCCGCCCGCTGCGCGGGCACCCCTCCTTGAGAAAGGAGGGGATAGAAAAGAAAAAGGCGGCCCCTTTTTTTGTTGTTGGGGCCACCTCCGAGCAACAAACTCCGCGCGTTTTTCTTGTTTTGCTGCTTCTCGCTTTATTTTCTCTGGCGGAGCTTGCGGATGGCTGCGAGCTGCGCGGCGAGGGACGCCAGCTCGGCTTCGACGGTCGCGACTTCCTGCTTGTCCTTCGCGCGGCGCCGCGCTTCCTCGGCGGCCTTCAGGGCCTCGGTCGCCTTGGCCTCGTCGAGGTCGCGGCCGCGGATCGCGGTGTCGGCGAGCACGGTCACCACCTCGGGTTGCACTTCGAGGATGCCGCCCGCGACGAAGACGAGCTCCTCCTCGCCGCCGCCCGCCGGCTTGATCCTCACCGATCCGGGCTTGATGCGCGTGATGAGCGGCGCGTGGCGCGGGTAGATGCCGAGCTCGCCCGCTTCGCCGGGGAGCACGACGAACTCGGCCTCGCCCGAGTAGATGCTCGCTTCGGCGCTGACGACGTCGACGTGAATCGTGTTTGGCATGTCCGTGTTCTACGTTCCTGACCACCCCGCCCGCTTCCCAGGCGCCCCTCCTTGAAAAGGAGGGGATGAGGCAGTCGCTATTGCAGCGATTTCGCCTTCTCGAACGCCTCTTCGATCGCGCCGACCATGTAGAACGCCTGCTCAGGGAGCGCGTCGCACTCGCCCGCAACGATCATCTTGAAGCCCTTGATCGTGTCCTTCAGCTGGACGTACTTGCCTTCCTGGCCGGTGAAGTTCTTCGCCACGCTGAACGGCTGCGACAGGAAGCGCTGGATTTTCCTCGCGCGCGAGACCGCGAGCTTGTCCTCGGGGGAGAGCTCGTCCATGCCGAGGATCGCGATGATGTCGCGCAGCTCCTTGTAGCGCTGCAGCGTCGCCTGCACCGAGCGCGTGGTGTTGTAGTGGTCCTCGCCGATGGTGTTCGGGTCGACCTGGCGCGAGGTCGAGTCGAGCGGGTCGACCGCCGGGTAGATGCCGAGCGAGGCGATGTCGCGCGAGAGCACCACGGTCGCGTCGAGATGGCCGAAGGTGGTGGCGGGCGACGGGTCGGTGAGGTCGTCGGCGGGCACGTAGATCGCCTGCACCGAAGTGATCGAACCGGTCTTGGTCGAAGTGATGCGCTCCTGCAGGCGCCCCATTTCCTCGGCGAGGGTGGGTTGGTATCCCACGGCGGAGGGCATGCGGCCGAGCAGCGCCGACACCTCCGTGCCCGCGAGGGTGAAGCGGTAGATGTTGTCGACGAAGAACAGGATATCGCGCCCTTCGTCGCGGAAATACTCGGCCATGGTGAGGCCCGTGAGGCCCACGCGGAGTCTGTTGCCCGGCGGCTCGTTCATCTGGCCGAACACCATCGCGACCTTCGATTCGGTGATGTTCTTGAGGTTGATGACTTCCGCTTCGATCATCTCGTGGTAGAAGTCGTTGCCCTCGCGCGTCCTCTCGCCCACGCCCGCGAACACCGAGAGGCCCGAGTGCTGCGTCGCGATGTTGTTGATGAGCTCGAGCATGTTGACGGTCTTGCCCACGCCGGCGCCGCCGAAGAGGCCGATCTTGCCGCCCTTCGCGAACGGGCAGATGAGATCGATCACCTTGATTCCGGTCTCGAGGAGCTCGACCGAAGGTGAGAGCTCGTCGAATTTGGGAGCCGCGCGGTGGATCGAGCGGCGCTCCTCGGTCTGGATCGGGCCGGCCTCGTCGATCGGGCGGCCGAGCACGTCCATGATGCGGCCGAGCGTGCCTTTCCCGACCGGCACCAAGATCGGCCCCCCGGTGCTCTTCACCTTCATGCCGCGGCGCAGGCCGTCGGAGGAGCCGAGCGAGATGCAGCGCACCACCCCGTCGCCGAGCTGCTGCTCGACCTCGAAGGTGAGCCCCTTTTCGGCGAAGCTCTTCTCGCCCGAGTCCTCGAGCACCAGCGCGTCGTAGATCCCGGGCATCGCGTCGCGCGGGAATTCGATGTCGATCACCGCGCCGATGCACTGGACGATGGTTCCGGAGCTTTGAGTTTCTGCCATGGCGTTTCCCTAGTGGCACTTTCCAAATTCTGTTTCCCCTCCCATCCCCTCCTCATCTTGAGGAGGGGTGCCCGCGAAGCGGGCGGGGTGGTGGAGGGGTGCCTTCGCAGCAGGCGGGGTGGTTTCCCCTCCTCTTTTGAGGAGGGGTGCCTGCGCAGCAGGCGGGGTGGTCCTTTCAGTTTCCCCTCCTCTTTTGAGGAGGGGTGCCTGCGCAGCAGGCGGGGTGGTCTTGTGCGCCGACCACCACCCCGCGCCTTCGGCGCACCCCTCCTCAAGAGAGGAGGGGAAGAAAGCGGCACACATCGCTCGATTCATACCGCCGCCGCTCCTGCGCGCCTCATACCGCCGCCGCTCCGCCGACGATCTCGGAGATTTCCTTCGTGATCCCCGCCTGCCGGTTCTTGTTGTAGACGAGCGTCAGCTCGTCGATCAGGGTCTCGGCGTTGTCGGAGGCGGACTTCATCGCGACCATGCGCGCGCTCTGCTCGGAGGACATGTTCTCGGCGACCGCCTGGAAGATGATCGCCTCGATGTAGCGCGTGAGCACCTGCTCTAGCACGACCTTCGCCTCGGGCTCGTAGAGGTAATCCCAATGGCTTGCCGGCGAGCCGAGCCGCTCGCCCGAGAGCGGCAGCAGCTGCTCCATGACCGGCTCCTGCTTCATGGTGTTGATGAAGCGCGTGTAGAAAAGCAGGAGGCGGTCGAAGCGGTCCTGCGTGTAGCCGTCGAGCATCACCTTCACCGCGCCGATGAGCTTGTCCATCTGCGGCCGGTCGCCGAGCTGAACGACGTGCGATGCGACGTTCGCGCCCAGGCGCTGCATGAAGCCGAAGCCCTTGCCGCCGATCGCGCAGACCTCCATTTTCTCGCCCTGCGCTTCCCACTCCTTGTACTTTCCGAGCGCGAGGCGAAGGAGATTGGTGTTCAGCGCGCCGCACAGGCCCTTGTCGGTGGTGACGATGATCATCCCGACGCCCTTCACCGTGTCGCGCTCGACGAGGAACGGGTGCCGGTACTCGGGATTGGCGTGGCTGATGTGCGCGGCGACGTTGCGGATCTTCTCGCCGTAGGGGCGCGAATGGCGCATGCGCTCCTGCGCCTTCCTCATCTTCGAGGCGGCGACCATCTCCATCGCCTTGGTGATCTTCCGGGTGTTCTGCACACTCCGGATTTTCATCCGTATTTCTTTTGTTCCCGGCATCCTGTCCTCTTGTCGTCACCCCCGCGAAAGCAGGGGCCCAGTATCGTCAAAGTCGCTGGATTCCTCACCCGCTTTCGCGGGTGCTGAAGGCCGCGGGAATGACGGTTCTAAAAACTCCCGCTTTTTTTCCAGTCCTCGATCGCCGCCTTCAGCGCCTTTTCCTCGTCGGCCGAGAGGTCCTTCTTCGATTCCATGCCGTCGACGACGGCCGCGTACTTGTCCTTGAGGTAGTCGCGCATCGATTTCTCGGCGGACAGCGCCTTCTTCACGTCGATGTCGTCGAAGTAGCCGTTGTTCACCGCGAAAAGGGTGAGCGCCATCTCCCACACGGCGAGCGGCTGGTACTGCGGCTGCTTCATGAGCTCGGTGACCATGCGGCCGCGCTCGAGCTGTTTCCGGGTCGCCTCGTCGAGGTCGCTCGCGAACTGCGCAAAGGCCGCGAGCTCGCGGTACTGCGCGAGCGCGAGGCGCACGCCGCCGCCCGTGTCGCGGCGCTTCATGATCTTGGTCTGCGCCGCGCCGCCCACCCGCGACACCGAGATCCCCGCGTTGATGGCGGGCCGGATGCCGGCGTTGAAGAGATCGGTCTCGAGGAAGATCTGGCCGTCGGTGATCGAGATGACGTTGGTCGGCACGAAGGCGGTCACGTCGCCCGCCTGCGTCTCGATGATGGGGAGCGCGGTGAGCGAGCCGGTCTTGCCCTTCACCGCGCCCTTGGTGAATCTCTCCACCCAGGCCTCGGAGCAGCGCGCGCCGCGCTCAAGTAAGCGCGAGTGCAGGTAGAACACGTCCCCCGGATACGCCTCGCGTCCCGGCGGGCGCCGCAGGAGCAGCGAGATCTGCCGGTACGCCCAGGCCTGCTTGGTGAGGTCGTCGTAGATGATGAGAGCGTCCTGGCCGCGGTCGCGGAAATACTCGCCCATGGTGCAGCCAGAGTAGGGCGCGATGTACTGCATCGCCGCCGACTCCGAGGCAGCGGCCGCCACCACGATGGCGTAGGCCATGGCGCCGTGCTCTTCGAGCTTGCGCACCACGGTCGCGATGGTCGAGGCTTTCTGGCCGATCGCGACGTAGACGCAGATCAGGTCCTTGCCCTTCTGGTTGATGATGGTGTCGACCGCCACCGCCGTCTTGCCCGTCTGGCGGTCGCCGATGATGAGCTCGCGCTGGCCGCGGCCGATCGGCACCATGGAGTCGATCGCCTTCAGGCCCGTCTGCACCGGCTGCGAGACGGATTTTCTCCACACCACGCCGGGCGCGACCTTCTCGATCACGTCGGTCATCTTGGCGGGGATCGGGCCCTTGCCGTCGATCGGCTGGCCGAGCGAGTTCACCACCCGCCCGAGGAGCTCGGGGCCCACCGGCACCTCGAGAATGCGGCCGGTGCACTTGACCGTGTCGCCCTCGGTGATGTGCTCGTATTCGCCGAGGATCACCGCGCCGACCGAGTCGCGCTCGAGGTTCAGGGCGAGGCCGAAGGTGTTGTTCGGGAATTCCAGCATCTCGCCCTGCATCACGTCCGAGAGGCCGTGGACGCGGCAGATGCCGTCGGTGACGGTCACGACCGTCCCCTGGGTGCGCACGTCCGCCGACAGCGAAAGATTCTGTATCTTGCTGCGGATCAGATCGCTGATTTCGGATGGGTTCAGCTGTTGCATCGTTGCTCCTGGTCGCTTTTCTGTCCCCTCCTCATTTGAGGAGGGGTGGCGCGAAGCGCCGGGGTGGTCTCGCCGCGTACCACCACCCCCCGCCTGCGGCGGACCCCTCCTCCTGAAAGGAGGAGGGGTCACAATGGATCTTCTGCAGCTGCTGCATTCGTCAGGCTTTCAGCGCCGCGGCCATCTCTTCGAGCTTGCCGCGCACCGAGCAGTCGATCACTTCATCGCCGGCCGTGATGCGCACGCCGCCGATCAGCTCCTTGTCCACGGCGACGCGCGGCTGGACCCGGCGCTTCAAGCGCCGCGAGATGTCCGCGACGAGCCCGTTGATCTGCGCGTTGTCCAGCGGAAAGGCGGTGCGGATCTCGGCCTCGACCACGCCTTCGAGCTCGTTTTTCAGCTCGATGAACTGCTGGTGGATCTGAGGCAAGAGCGCGAGACGGTCGTTGGCGATCAGCACGCGCACGAAGTTCCGCGCGTCGATGGGAAAATCCTCCTTGCACAGCTCCATGAACAGGTCGTAGAGCTGCTTGGCTCCGAGATTGGGGTTCGAGATGCACGCGCGCATGTCCGGATGCGCTGCGACCCGCGCCATGATCGCAAGCATGTTCAGCCAGTTCGCGAAAGCGCCCGCGCGCTCGGCGAGGCCGAAGACGGCCCCGGCGTAGGGTCTGGCGATGGTGGCGGCTTCAGCCACGGCTCTCAGATTTCCTTCTTCAACCGGCCGAGCAGCTCGGCGTGGGTTTCGGAGTTGACCTCGCGGCGCAGGATCTTCTCCGCGCCCGCGACGGCGAGCGCTGCAACCTGCTCCCTGAGCATTTCCCTGGCGCGCGCGATCTGCTGGTCGATGTCGGCCTTGGCCGCGGCGAGGATGCGCTCGGCCTCGGCCTTGGCGGCGGCCTTCGCCTCGTCGAGCATCTGCGCGTCGCGCTTTTCCGCGGAGCCGATGATCTCGCCGACACGCTCGCGCGCCTTTGCGAGCTCTTCCTGCGCGCGCTTGCCCGCCGCCTCCAGCTCCCGCCGGCCCTGCTCGCCCGCGGCGAGGCCGTCGGCGATCTGCTTCTGGCGCTGCTCGATCGCGCGCATCAGCGGCGGCCAGATGAACTTGACCGTGAACCAGATGAAGAGCGCGAAGGCGAGAGCCTGCGCGATCAGGGTGAAGTTGAGGTTCATCCCAGCGCGCCGAGCAGCGGATTGGCGAACGCGAAGAACATTCCGATCCCCAGCCCGATGATGAACGAGGCGTCGATCAGGCCGAGGAGCAGGAACACCTTGGCCTGCAGCGCCGGGATCATTTCCGGCTGGCGCGCCGCGCCCTCGAGGAAGCGGCTGCACATGATGCCGACGCCCACGCAGGCGCCTAGCGCGCCCAGCCCGACCATGAGGCCGATGCCGACGCCGGTATAGGCCTGGATCAGGGCGATGAGTTGGAGTTTTTCCATTATGGTTCCCTTTCTAGAACGTCGATTGATCAGTGGCTCTCGTGCGCCATGGCGATGTAGACGATCGTCAGCATCATAAATATGTACGCCTGCAGCACGACGATCAGGATGTGGAAGATCGCCCAGCCCAGGCCGAGCAGCACGGCGAAGAAAGCGCCGACGATTCCGGCCCCGGCCATCATCCACAGGAGCAGGAAGATGATCTCGCCCGCGTACATGTTGCCGAAGAGCCGCAGCGAATGCGACAGGGGCTTGGAGACGTACTCCACCACGTTGAACAGCAGGTTGAAGAAGACCAGCAGCGGCGACATCCACAGCGGCTTGACCCCGAAGGGCGTGCAGAGCAGCTCGTGGATCCAGCCGCCGAGCCCCTTCACCGCGATCGAGAAGTAGATCATCAGCAGCCACACGGAGAGCGCCAGCGCAAAGGTGGTGTTGACGTCGGCGGTGGGGACGAGGCGGAACCCGAGCGGCGCGAACAAATGCGTGAACCACGCCATGATGTCAACGGGCAGGAAATCCATTGCGTTCATCAGCAGCACCCACAGGAACACGGTGAGCGCGGTCGGCGCGATGAACCTGCGGTCGCCGTGGAACATGCCCTTCGCCTGGTTGTCGACGAATTCGCAGGCGAGCTCGACGAAAGCCTGGCGCTTGTTGGGGACGCCGGAGGTCGCTCCGCGCACCACCCACCAGAGAAAACCGAGACCAAGAACACCGAGCAGAGCCGCCGTCACCAGCGAATCCACGTTCAGCGTCCAGAACGAGCCCTCTCCCACCGGGTGCTGGAGGAACGTGAGGTGATGGCCGATGTAGGAGGTCGGGGTCAGTTCATGCTCGGCGGCCATTGCGGGAAGCTCTTTCTGAATTCTACTTTTCGCGAACCAGTATTGCCATGGTGAAAATCAGGACCGTGGCGATGAACGTGCCGATCAGCCCGATCGCGACGACGTCCCTGTACGTCGCCAGCACGAACCACAACAGGAGAACCATGAGTACCAGCTTGACGGCCTCGGCCCTCAAGGTGGTATACAGCGCCTCCCCTGCAGACTTCGATCTACCGCGTGCAGCCAATACCGCAAAAGCCAGGCCGGCGATGATTCCTATCGATCCGCCCAGTGCGGCGGAGATTGCGCCGTGTATTCCGGCGAGCCAGGCCGACAGCAGGCTTACGGCAGCGGTGCACAAAAACTGCAGCCCGATTATCGGGCGGAATACGTGCCACACGCCCAGCTCCAGCTGCAAAACCGCAGAATTTTATAGGGAAACCGACGCGGCCGTCAAACTCGCGCGGCGAAAAACGGCGCGGATCCGCCGGAATCGTCCCCCGGGCGTCAGATCGGGTAGAGCAGCGAGTCGGGCGGAACGTCCGAATCGAGCACGCACAGTTTTTCCCTGAAGTGGAGGCGCCTTGCGGTGATCGCGATGCGGTCGTCGTAGATGCCCGAGACGAAGTGCTCGCTGCGCTTCTCGGGGAAGGTGCGCAGGATCTCGAAGTTCGCCTGCACGCGCAACTCCTCGTCGGAGGCGGCCTGGACGCGGAAGTTCGAGATGAGGTGCCGCTGCGTGTGCGGCTCGTAGTCCTCGGACTGGCCGATCGCGACGATCCTGTCGCGCATGGTGGTCCGGGTGGAGAGCGACACGAGATGCTCGTCCGGGCCAAGGCGCAGGTTGCGCCGCGTCGTGACGCGGTAGGTGCAGGAATCCAGGAAGAACTCCGGCCACTGCTGCAGCCTGCCGTTGTCCAGGCATTCGGCGTAGCGGGCGTAGAACTCCTGGACGTCGAGCCGCAGCTCTGCGGTCAATACGGCTTTTTCCGTGACGGGCATGGGCTCTCCGATCTCTTCGATACGAGCAACTGCCGGCCGATCAGGCACGGGGCATTTCAGGCGTAATCGGTCGCAATTCGAATGTCGCTTTCACCTACCCCCTGGACGTACGCATGCAGCAAATCGCCCGGCTTTACCGGGGAGACGCCCGCGGGCGTTCCGGTCATGATGATGTCCCCCGGATGCAGCGTGTACATCGCCGAGGCGAACTCGATCAGCCGCTCGACGTCGTAGACGAGATACTTCGTGTTCGAATTCTGTCGCAGCTCGCCGTTCACCCTGATCGAGAGATCGAGGTCGTTGGGATCGCCGATCTCGTCGGCGGTCGCGAGCCAGGGCCCGAGCACGCTGTAGGTATCGATCGACTTGCGGAAGCACTGCAGCTCCGGCCCGCGCACGGTCATGTCCAGGCCGATCGAGTAGGCGCAGACGTACTCGAGCGCCTTTTCCCTGGGGATCTTGTTGCCGCGCTTGCCGATCACGAGCGCGAGCTCGACCTCGTGATCGTTGCGGCGGTCGGGCCAGCGCAGGCGAATCTCCTCGCCGAAGCCGATCAGCGAGGAATTCGCCTTGAGGAATAGGCCCCAGTCGCCGATGCCCTTCTGGATGTTGGTGCGCCCGTGCGCGATTCCCGGGTCCTTGATCGATTCGGCGATGTGGTCGTTGTAGTTGATCGGCGCGCCGATGATTTTTCCGGGGTTGGGAACGGGGGCGCGGAGCCTCACTTTCGCGAGCGGCTTTCTCTTCGCACTGGGCGCGAGTTTCTTCGCCGCAGCGAGAACGCGCTTGAAGTTCAGGATCAGGGGATCGCCTTGCGGGATCGGCCAGCCCGGCCGCGGAATGACCGACAAGGCCTTGCTCACGTCCAGCACCTCGTCGCCTTCCACGATCCCGAGGCGGTTGTTGTCGTAGCGGCAGATTTTCATTTTCCGTTCATAGCGTCGGGTTGTTGACCTCGCCGCCGAGCGCGACCAGGCCCCAGCCGGAGGCCTGCGCATCGAAGCTGAAGCTGATATGGCCGGCGAGCGAATGCGCGTCGCGGAAGACGCGCTCGAGCGGAGTGGTCTCGTAGATGCCGTTCGCGCCGGCCATCGCGTGGAGGGCGTCCACCGCCTCGGTGCACAGGTTCACCGCGTAGGCGAGATTGCGCTTGAAGCGAAGCTTCGTCTGGACGTCGGCGATGAGGTTGCGGTTTGCAATTCTCTGCGCTTCGAGGCAATCCTCGCGGAGGATGAGGCGCGCGGCGTCGATTTTCGCGCCCGCCGCGCCCACGCGCAGCTGCACCGCCTGGAAATCGCGCATCTTCGCTCCGGTGTAATTGGTGCTTCGCTCCTTGACGGAGGCTATCGTCGATTCGAGCGCGGCCTGGGCGTTGCCCACCGCGCAGGCGCCGATGCCGTGCCCGCCGAGCGCCGAGAGCGGCACGCGGTAGGCCGGGTTCGGGTTGGTCTTCGCGCCGGGGAATTTGTCGCCGCCGCGCGCGTCCAGCATGCCGAGCGCCTTGTACTCGGGAACGAAAACGTCCTTGGCGACGACGCTCATGCTGCCCGTGGCGCGCATCCCGAGCACCTGCCAGTCGTCGATCACCTCGTACTGCGACTTGTGCAGCAGGCACATGCGGTAGTCGACCGCGCGATCGCCGTCGCGCACCGTGACGGCGAGCATGTTCCATTCGGCGATGTTGGAGCAGCTCGAGAAATTCCACTTTCCGCCGATGACATAGCCGCCCTCGACTTTCTTCGCGCGCCCCTGCGGAAAGGCGATGCCGGATGCGATCAGCGCTTCGGGATCCGCGCCCCACACTTCTTCCTGCGCGCGCTCCTCGTACATCGCCAGCATCCAGTGGTGCACCTGGAGATTGCCGAAATTCCAGGCGGTCGAAGCGCAGCCGCGCGCGAGCTCGTAGCAGAAATCGACGTAAGCGATGAAATCGAACTCCATGCCGCCCCAGCGCCTGGGCTGCATCGAGCGAAGGATCCCGCTCGCGTGCAGCTCGGCGATCGTCTCGGGCGGCATCACGCGGGCCTTCTCGGCCTCGGCCGCCCGGCTGCGCAGCGCGGGCACGAGCGCCCGCGCGCGCGCGATCGCCTCCTCGTAGGAGACGCCGGCGAAGCTGCGCGCGCCCGGGTGGGGAGCGTTCATTACGCGGCGACCTTGGCCTTCGTCGTTTTTTTCTTCGACGCTTCCTTCGACTGAGCGCGCGGCATCTTCGAGTAGTCCTCGCCGCCCCAGTCCGGCGCTTTCGTGACGCCGAAGAAGTTGAGCTCGATGGTGAGTCCGTCCGGATCCTTGATGAAGAGCTGGTAGAGCTGCGACTCGGGGAAATTCCGCGGCCGGCAGGGAACGCCGACCGCCTTCAAGTGCTTGACGAATTTTTCGGGGTCGGTCGCGAGGAAGGCGACGTGGTCGATCACCCCGGAGTTGTCCTTCGCGGCGTTTTTCGGGCTGCCGAGGTAGTAGAGCTCGGAGTTCGGCACGCCGGCCTGCGCCATGTGCACCTGGATCTTGCCGTCAACGCCCAGCCAGTAGCCGGGAAACGGAAAGTCGGGGCGCGGCATGACTTCGAACCCGAGCACCTTGCAGTAGAAGTCCTTGGTGCGCTCGAGCTTGTTCGCGCGAATGAGAAAGTGGTTGAGTTCGGTGACGGGCATGGCGTGCTCCTGGATTCTAAGGCAGGGGCCGGCGCCCCTAGTGAGGGGAACATTATGCCAAGAACGCGGGCGCGGGACACCTCCCCGGGGGTCGGAAAAAGCGCCGAATCGAAGTACACTTTGCGCCTTCCTCTCTTCCACAGCCAAAGGAGACAACAAGTGGGCAAGATGATCGAGCTGACCGCCTCGGACGGCCACAAACTCTCAGCCTACCGCGCCGAGCCCACGGGCAAGCCGCGCGGAGGCTTGATCGTGGTGCAGGAAATTTTCGGGGTCAACAGCCATATCAGGAGCGTCGCCGACGGCTACGCCGCCGACGGCTATCTCGCCGTCGCGCCGGCATTCTTCGACCGCGCGCAGCGCGGCGTGGACCTCGGCTATTCGCAGGCCGACATCGAAGTCGGCCGCACCTACATTCCCAAGATGAATTGGGACAACGTGATCAAGGACGCGGCCGCCGGAAGGGACGACGTGAAGGCCGCGGGAAAGGTCGGCATCGTGGGCTACTGCTGGGGCGGGACGGTGTCGTGGATGGCGGCGGCGCGCCTCGAGGGCCTCGCGTGCGCCGTGTGCTACTACGGAGGCGGCATCCCGAACAACGCCGGCGAAAAACCGAAGTGCCCGGTGATGTTCCACTGGGGCGAGACCGATCAGTCGATCCCGATCGATGCCGCGAAGAAGGCCGCGGCGCAGCACCCGAGCGCGCAGTCCTTCGTCTACCCGGCCGGCCACGGCTTCAACTGCGACCAGCGCGGCTCCTACCACGCCGAGAGCGCGAAGCTCGCGCGCTCGCGCACGCTCGAGTTCCTGCGAAAGCACATCGGGTAGACCTCACCGCAGCGGAGGAAACACAATGCCATCGATCCAGGTCAGGAAGCTCGCAGAGGCTCTCGGCGCCGAGGTGAGCGGCGTCGATCTGTCCCGGTCTCTCGCCGCCGGAACCTTCGTCGAAATCCGCAAGGCCTGGCTCGATCACCTGGTGCTGCGCTTCCGCGGACAGACGCTCTCCGATCCTCAGCTGATGGCGTTCAGCGAGCTCTTCGGCGAGCTCGATCCACCCGGGCCGAACCCCTACGGCAAGCCCTTCTTGCCCGAGCATCCCGAAATGAACGTGATCTCCAATATCAAGATGGAGGGCGCGCCGATCGGCGGCCTGGGCGACGGCGAGGCGATCTGGCACGCCGACATGACCTACGTCGACTCGCCGCCGATGGCCACGATCCTGCACGCGCTGGAGGTTCCCGTCTCGGGCGGCGACACCTACTGGGCGAACATGTATTCTGCGTACCAGAAGCTCCCCGCGAATCTGAAAAAGCGCATCGAGGGCCGCAAGGCGGTGCACGACGCCACCTACAACAGCGCCGGTGTCAAGCGCAAAGGCTATCAGGAGGTCACCGATCCACGGAAGGCGCCGGGCGCGCAGCACGAGCTCATCCGCACGCATCCCGAGACCGGGCGCCCCTGCCTCTTCCTCGGGCGCCGGCGCAACAGCTACATCATGGGCATGGAACTGGACGAGAGCGAAGCACTGCTCGACGAATTGTGGGCGCACGCGACGCAACCGCAATTCACTTTTCGCCAGCAATGGCAAGTGGGCGACGTGCTGATCTGGGACAACCGCTGCACGCTGCATCGGCGCGACTCTTTTGACGCGAACGCGCGCCGTCTGATGCACCGCACCCAGATCAAGGCCGATCGGCCGCGCGTCTGAATTCCCATATGAGCGCGAAAGTCGCCCCGCTCCGGATTTCTGAAACCCGGCCGAAGCTCGCGATCGAGCGAGTCGAAGTATTCGGCGTCGCCGTGCCGCTCGCAGGCGGCGGGTTCAAGAACGCCTACGTGACCAAGACCGTGCAAAAAAGCGCCGTCGTGCGCGTGACCGCGGGCGGCGGCGCGGTCGGGCTGGGCAACATCGATCCCTCGCCGGGCTATTCGACCGAGACCATCGAGGAATCGCTTGCGGCATTGCGCGGCAAGCTCGCGCCGGGCGTGATCGGCCTGGATGCGGCGAACATCCATGTTCTCAACGCGCGGCTGGACGCGGTGGCGCCCGGTTTTCTCGACGCCAAGGCGGCGATCGAAATGGCCTGCGTGGACCTCACCGCTCGCGCGCTCGGCGTGCCGGTGTACACCTATCTCGGCGGCGCAGTGAAGGAACGCCTGAGCTTCAACGCGTGGATCGGTATTTTGCCGCCCGAGGAAGCGGCCGCCGAGGCGCGCAAGTGGTTCGAGCGCGGCTTCCGCTCGGCGAAGATCAAGGTCGGCGGCGGCATCGAGGCCGACCGCGACCGCGTCAAAGCGGTGCGCGAGGCGGTCGGCGGCACGATGGCGCTGCGCATCGACGCGAACGCAGGCTACGACGCGGACACGGCGATACGCCTTGCACGCTTGATGCAACCTTGCGATCTCCAGCTCTTCGAGCAGCCGGTCGCGGCCCGCGATCTCGCCGGCATGGCGCGCGTGCGCCGCGAGGCGGGCGGCGTGCCGATCATGGCGGACGAATCCGTCCTCGACCACGCGAGCCTGATCGCTGTGATCAAGGCGGACGCCGCCGACATCGTCAAACTGAAAGTCATGAAGCAGGGCGGGTTCCACCGCACGCTCGCGATGCTCGCGACCGCGGAAGCCGCGGGGTTGCGCTGCGTCGTCGGACACGGATTCGGGCTGGGCGTGAACACCATGGCGGAGATCATGCTCGCCGCCACCAGCGCGAACGTGATCGACGGCCTGGAATGCGTCGGGCCGCTCAAGACCGTGGACGACATCACCACCGAAAAACTCGACCTCGGCGCGGGCGTCCTCGCGCTTCCGCCCGGCCCGGGACTCGGCGTCGCGCTCGACGAGGCGAAGCTCGCGCGCTATCGGTTCGCCTAGCGGCACAGGACGCAGCATCGATGACACGTCGTTTTCCTCGCATCGTAATCGCGCTCGCATGCCTGCTCGCCGCCGCGCAAGCGCTCGCCCAAGCCTATCCGGCGCGGCCGATCCGAATGCTTGTCCCCTTCGCCGCTGGCGGCTCGGTGGACATCGTGGCGCGCCTCCTCGGCGTGAAGCTCTCCGAACAACTGGGCCAGCCGTTCGTGGTCGAGAACAAGGGCGGCGCGGGCGGCACCATCGCCGCCGCTACACTCGCCAAGTCGCCCGGCGACGGCTACACGCTGATGACGATGCACCAGGGACTCGCTTTCAACGCGAGTCTCTACCCCGACCTTCCCTACGATACGCTGCGCGATCTGACTCCGATCGCCCACGTAGGTGCGACACCCAATGCGCTGGTGGTCACCCACTTGCTGCCGGTGAAAACGATGCAGGAGTTTCTCGCCTACGCGCGCGCCAACCCAGGCGGCATCGCCTACGGCTCGGGCGGAATCGGCAGCGCGGGACATCTCTCGGTCGAGCTGTTGCAGTCGCTCACAGGCACCAAGTTCACGCACGTGCCGTACAAGGGCTCCGGGCCGGCGATCACCGACCTGATCAGCGGGCAAATCCAGGCCATGCTGCTCACCATGCCCTCGGTGATGCCCTACGTGAAAGGCGGCAAGGTGCGAGCCATCGCCACTTCCGGCGCGCGCCGCTCGCCGGCGCTGCCGGACCTGCCCACCATCGCCGAAGCGGGCGTGCCCGGTTACGAATACACGCCCTGGTATGGAATGTTCGGCCCGGGCACGCTGCCGAAGCCGCTGGTCGCGCGGCTCAACTCGGCCGTCAACACGTCACTCGCCGACGCCGGGGTACGGGAGAAGCTCGCGCAGCAAGGTCTGGAAGTGCACACGACGACGAGCGACCAGTTCACCGAGATCGTGCGTGCCGACGTGGCACGGTGGGGAAAAATCATCCGCGAGATCGGCGTGCGCGGAGAATGAAGTGCTCGAAGGTGCACACAACGTCCTGCGTTTGAATTTCTAAGCGCAGCTCGATCACGCTTGCACCGGCCGACTCTTGCGCGATCCTTCGGCTCAAGGAAGCTTTGCGCCTTGTTCCATCAACAGCGTCCTGATGTCGTTCATCACCACTTGCGGATGCAGAAAGGTCGAGGTGTAGATCTCGCGGATGCTCCCGGACCGGTCGATCAGGAAAACCTTCAGCACGTGGGAGAGTTCTCGCACCGGCCTGCCGGTGGATTTGTCCACCGAATAGCGGATGTCCTGGCCGAAGCCTTCGACGAGCGGCAGCAGATCCCGCACCGAACGCGTGGTCAGGAAATACCAGCGCAAGCCGCGGCTTTCCTTGATGCGGCTCCCGGCGTAGTGCTTCATGACCTCGGGTGAGTCGCGCGCGGGGTCGAAGCTGAGGGTCACGAAGCGAACCTGGTCGTGCAGGGCCGGGGTGGCCTGGATTTCTTTCTTCAGGCCGTCGAACACGCGATAGGCAAGCGGGCAGCCTTCAGGATCGGTGCATGTGGTGTAGATGAAACCCAGCAGCGTGATCTTGTCCTGAAGAAAGCGCGAGAGCTTCTGCGAACGTCCCTCTGTGTCGAGCACTCGGCCGTCGGGTGCGGACATGATGCGATGAAGCTGGTAGGTACCGGGCCCGGGAGGTTCGAATTCCAGGACTGCATCGTGGCCGTCTTGCTGGTGTCCGCAGGCGATTCGGGACACCAGCATGACTGCGAAGAGCGTCAAGAGCCGCGCGATGGTCGTATCGCGGCGCACGATCATCGGTTGAGCGCGACCTGCCGGGACGTTTCCGGCGTTGTGTAGGCCGTACGCAGCGCCTTCGACCCGAGCTTCATATGATGCGCGCGGCCGAGCTTCTCCGCGGTGAAATCCACCTCGAACACCTGCTTCAACTCCTTGCCGTTCCAGGTGAACCCGCGCAGGAACTGCTCGTTATCCGCGCCGCCCTTGTCCCAGTTCGCGAGCAGCGACGACGTGATGTACACCCGCTTGCCGTCCCAGCTCTGCGAAATCATGTTGACCTGCTTGCCGGTTTGCTTTTCGTAGGTTTGCTTGGGCGCTTCGGGATTGGAAAGGTCGAAGTAGCGCGTCTTCCCGTCCATGAAGGTGTTGACCCACAGGCCCTTGCCGTCGCGGGTGATGCTGATATCGACGGGTAATGGGATCTTGGCCGGGTCGCCGATCGTCGCCACGTCCTTCGCCTGCCACTCGCCCTTGGCGTCCTGCTTCACCAGCCAGATTTTCGATGTGAGCGCGGTGGCCGCGACCGCCCAGTTGTCCCCGGGCTTCAAGGACCAGCGAATCTCGAGCGGTGCGCCAGGCACGCTGAAGACTTTTTGCGGCTTCATGGCCTTGAGGTCCCACAGCACCATGGTATTGCCGAAACGCTTCATTGCCTCCGGGTCCTTCACGACTTCGCCCAAGGACCGCATATAGTTGTTGTAGCCGGTGAAGCTCGAGGTGAGCAGCACGTTTTTCCTGGGATTCACCGCGAGATCGTAGCCGTAGCCGTCCCCGCCGTTAGCGACCGGCATTGCGTAGCTCGTGATGAAGTCGCCTTTGTTGTTGTACAGCGCCATCCCCGTAACGCCGCCCTTGTCCCCGGTGTTGGAGAGCGCCTGGACCAGCATCCGCCCGGGCAGGGCATAGTAGGTGTGCGGACCGACATAGCCGGTCTTCTCCGCGAGGTTCGCGATGCTATTGACGAGCCGGGGTCTGCCGGGATCGGTCGCGATGTCAAAAACGTGGATCCTGCTGTTTTCCAGGCCGCCCGCCCAAAGGAAGCGCCGGTCGTCGGTGAAGCCCATGTGATGAGCCTCGCCGCGTGACCCGACCGAGACCTGTTGAATCACCTTGCCGTAGTTCTTCGATTTGGGATTGACATCCACCGTCACCATTTTGTCCGAGCCGTCGCCCAGGCCCTCCACGCCCAGCGCCCAGACATAAACGTAGTCCTCCTGTCCCTTGATCAATTTTGTGACGTAAGGCGAGTTGCAGGTTTCGTCGCCGTAGGCCTGCGGGACTTCAAGCGGCACGGCACCTACGAAGATGAACGCCGCGTAAGACATTGCTCGACTGAACCGGATCATGACGATCTCCCCTTTAGAAAATACGTTGACAAGTGCCCCGAATGTTTGAGCCGCTCAATCCAGCTTCGCACCGGAGAGCTTCACCAGTCTTGCGTACTTATCGTACTCCGCGCGCATCAGCGCGTCGAACTGCTCGGGCGTGCTCGTTCCGACCCCGACGCCGAATCCGGCTATCTTCGCGTGGACCTCGGGCGAAGCCACAGCCGCCAGGATGCCGGCGTTCAGCCTGGCGACGAGCTCGCGCGGCGTTCCCGCCGGCACGAGCGCGCCCAGCATGGAGGCCATGTCGAAGCCCGGAATGCCGAGCTCGGCGATCGTCGGGATCTCCGGCAGCGCGGGCGTGCGCTTGCCGTCGGCGCTGGCGAGAATGCGCACCTTTCCCGCCTTCACGAACTGCGCCATCGCGGTATAGCTGGAGAACGCGACCTGCACGTCGCCCGCGATCAGGGCCGGCCCGGCCTGTCCCATTCCCTTGTAGGGCACGTGCACCATCTCGATTCCGGCGAGCGACTTGAACAGCTCGGTCGTGATGTGGTGGATCGAGCCGTTGCCCGCCGAAGCGTAGGAGAGCTTCCCGGGATTCCGCTTGGCGTAGGCGACGAACTCGGCGTAGGTGGTCGCCGGGACCGACGGATGCACCGTGAGGAAGGTCGGCAGCGTCGAGATCGTGGTGACGCCGGCGAAATCCTCGAGCGGCCGGTAGGGCACTTTCGCGTACAGGTGCGGGTTGATCGCCCAGATGGCGCTGTCGCAGACGTAGGCGGTATAGCCGTCGGGCGCGGATTTGGAGACCATTTCCGCCGCGATGTTCCCGTTCGCGCCGATGCGGTTCTCGATCACCACGGATCCCCAGGATTCGCTCATCTTCTGCGCGATGAGGCGCGCGAACACGTCGGGCGAGCCCCCCGGCGAAGTGCCGACGACGATCCTGACCGTCTTCGACGGATAGGCTTGGGCGGCGGCGGGGACCGGCGCAAGAACGCCGACCGCGAGGGCGACTAGGAGAGTGCGCATGGCTTCCATGTCAGGCCGGGGCGAGACGCGCGGCACGCTTCAACATCGGCATCACCTCGCTTGCGAAGAGACCGATCGAGCGCAGCGTCTCTTCCTGCGTGAGGTTGCCGAAAGCAAACTGGCCGACGAAGTAGTTCGCGCCCGCTTCCTCGAGTTGCGCCCGTACGTACCCGGCGACGCCTTGAGGGTCGCCGGCAAACGCGCGCCCGTCCTCGGCGATCGCTTCGAATTCAGGCGGCCGCGAATGCCGGTGGCTGACTCCCAACAGCGAAGAAAGAAACGTGAAGCTCTCGTACCAGCGCTTGTAGGCGCGGCGCGCCGCGGCGCGCGCATCGCCCGCGTTCTTTCCCACGACGATGAACCGCCCGAGCCCGATCCTGGGCAAAGGGACATCGCCGCGCGTCTCTCTCCAGACGGCGCGAAACCGCTCGAAGCAGGGCTTGAGCTCGGCGACCGTGTCGAGGCCGACCACGTTCATGCCGCGCCGCGCGACGCGCTCGGCGGCCTCCGGCGAATGCACGCCGTACCACAGCGGCGGATGCGGTTTCTGCAGCGGCGGAATGGCGAGCGGCAGGCGCCGCTTTCCGCTCTCCGCAGTGACCGTGACCGCGCCTTCGCTCAAGCCTTCGAGGATGAAACCGACCATTTCCTGGTGCACCTTCTCCGTCTGCGCCGGATCGACGTCGAAGAAGCGGACCTCGGCGGGCAGCGCGCCGCGGCCGAACGCGATCTCAAGCCTTCCGCCGCTCATCTGGTCGAGCATGCAGATTTCTTCGAGCAGCCTCAAGGGGTGATAGAGCGGCGCAACGTATACCATCGGCCCGAAGCGCAGGCGCTTCGTGCGCTGCGCCACCGCCGCGAGGAACACCGAGGGCGAAGGCGCCATCCCTAAGGGCGTGAGATGGTGCTCGGCGACGTGGTACGAGTAAAAACCCGAGCGCTCGTAGGCCTCGATGATCTCGAGGCGCTCGCGATAGAACTGCTCGTGCGGACGGTCGCCGAGGTCGAGGTGATCGAAGACGCCGAATTCCATGGCGATCCTTGTCTTTTTCCCCTCCTCTTCGAGGAGGGGTGCCGCCGGAGGCGGCGGGGTGGTAATGCGGCAAACATCGAACCACCCCGGCGCTTCGCGCCACCCCTCCTTGTCCAAGGAGGGGAAACCAGTTTTTCCCCTCCTCATCGAGGAGGGGTGCCGCCGGAGGCGGCGGGGTGGTAATGCGGCAAACATCGAACCACCCCGGCGCTTCGCGCCACCCCTCCTTGTCCAAGGAGGGGAAACCAGTTTTTCCCCTCCTCTTCGAGGAGGGGTGCCGCCGGAGGCGGCGGGGTGGTAATGCGGCAAACATCGAACCACCCCGGCGCTTCGCGCCACCCCTCCTTGTCCAAGGAGGGGAAATCTTACAGTGCCGATCTTACAGTGCCGATCTTACCGCGCCGTTTTCCGCTGCCGGGGCATCGCGCCCGCCGCCTCGATTCTGCGCATCGATTCGCTCGTGAACTCGGCGCTCGGCGCGTCGCCGCCGATCACGAACATCAGGATCGAGGGCTTGTTCTTCGGGCCCTTGGTCACGTTCATGAAGCGGCGCGAAGCGCCGGGCGGGAACGAGATCAGGTCGAGCGGCTTCAGGTCCACGTGCTCGAGCTCGCCGCGCGCGTTCTCCCAGAGGGCGCGCCAGGTGCCGGTCATGGCGATGAAGGTCTCGTTGGTGTCGTGGTTGTGCAGCATCGGGCCTTTGCCTGGCAGCGCGCGGCAATAGCCCAAGTTGAAACCTTCGGAGATCTTGATCGCCGCGAGGCGCGCGGCAATGTCGCCTACCGGTGACTGCTTGCCGTTCTTCTCCACCCTGGGCGGCTGGAAGCCGATGACGTTGTAGAGGATGCGCTCGCAGCCGGGCATCTTCGAATCGGGCAGCCCGCCGTCGGAGCCTTTCAGTTTCTTGAAGCGCGCGACGCGCTTCATCATCGCCTTGCGCGATATGCCGCGGCGCGGCAGGGTTTCCCGATAGTCCATGGGGGCCTCCCGAAAAACAATGCTGCATAATACGGCACGGAGGACGGGGGATGAAAGCACCGCGCTTTGCCTACGCGCGACCGGCAAGCGTCGCAGAGGCGCTTGCGCTTCTTGCCGAGCACAAGGACGACGCACGGGTGCTGGCGGGCGGCCAGAGCCTCGTCCCGATGCTGAATTTCCGGCTCGCGGCGCCGAAAGTTCTCGTCGACATCAACCGCATCGCGGCGCTCGCGGGGATCAAAGTCACCCGGAATCACATACGCATCGGCGCGCTCACGCGGCACGCGGAGCTCGAGCGCTCCGCCGACATCGCGCGGCACCTGCCGCTCGTCGCGGCAGCGATGCCGCACGTCGCCCACCCGGCGATCCGCAACCGCGGCACCTTCGGCGGCAGCTGCGCGCTCGGCGACCCCGCCGCGGAGCTGCCGGCCTGTGCGCTCGCGCTCGGCGCGACTTTCATCGCCGCGGGAAAGAAGGGTGAGCGGCGCATCCCGGCCCAGGATTTCTTCAAGGGCCTCTACGCCACCGCGCTCAAAGCGGGCGAGCTCCTCGTCGCCGCGGAATTCCCGCTCCCGAAACCCGGCTACGCCTCGGCGTTCGGCGAGCTCGCGCGCCGCCATGGGGATTACGCCATGGTCGGGGTCGCCGCGCACGGATCGACGCTGGGGAAGAAATTCTCCGACATGCGCGTCGTGTTCTTCGGCGTCGCCGACCGGCCCCAGCGCGCGGCGCAGTTCGAGCGCGCCCTCGACGGCCAGGCCGCGGCGGCGAAGGCGATTGACGTGGCTCTGCCGAAGCTCGACGCCGATCTCTCGCCGCGAGCCGACTTCCACGGCTCGGCCGCGACCAAGCTGCATCTCGCAAAAGTGCTCGCCGGCCGAGTTCTCAGGCAGATGGAAGGTGTTTCGTGAAAGCTGCCACCGAAACGCTGGAGGTCTCGCTGACCGTCAACGGCGAGCGGGTGAAGCGCAGCGTGCCCGCGCGCCTCAACCTCGCCGACTTCCTCCGGAACGAGCTGGAGCTCACCGGCACCCACGTCGGCTGCGAGCACGGCGTGTGCGGCGCGTGCACGGTGCGCGTCGACGGCGAAATCGTGCGCGGCTGCCTCATGTTCGCGGCGCAGGCCGATGGCTGCAAGGTGGACACGATCGAGGGCTTGTCCGATTCGCGCGAAATCGAGGAGTTGCAAAGCGCCTTCGTCCTCACTAACGCCCTGCAATGCGGTTTCTGCACGCCGGGCGTCCTCATGGCGGCGCAGGCGTTGCTGCGCGACGAGTCGAACCCTTCGCGCGAGCGCATCCGCGAGTATCTGTCGGGCAATTACTGCCGCTGCACGGGCTACCAGGCGATCGTGGACGCCATCGAAGCCGTGGCCAAGGCTCGCGCGGAGAGATCCAGATGATTGTCATCCTGAGCCCTTCGCTTCGCTCGAGGGTGAACTCCGCGAAGGATCTGCTTTTCGAGAACTGCAAAAGCAGATTCTTCGGCCTGCCGGCATCAGAATGACACTGTTTGGAGCATTGGCGCATGAGCGAATTCGACGAAACGGCGAAGACGCTCGATTTCGATGCGCCGAACAGCTACGTCGGGCGCTCGGTGACGCGCCCGAATGCGCGGCGTCTCACGCAAGGCCGCGGCCAGTACGTCGACGACATCGTGCTGCCGCGCATGCTGCACGTCGCTTACGTGCGCTCGCCGCACGCGCACGCGAGGATCTTGAGAATCGAGACCAAGAAGGCCGCGGCGATGCCCGGCGTGGTGCGCATCGTCACCGGCGCCGAGATCGCGCTGGTCTGCAAACCGTACGTCGGAGTGCTCACTCACTTGCAGGGAATGCGTTCGCCGCCGCAGTACCCGCTCGCGATGGAGGTCGCGCGCTGGCAGGGTGAACCGGTCGTCGCGGTGGTCGCGCAGTCGCGCGCCGAAGCCGAGGACGCGGCGGAAGGCATCGAGGTCGGGTACGAGGAGCTGCCCGCCGCGCTCGACGCGGAGCGCGCGCTCGACCCGTCCGAGCCGAAGATCCACAAGGAGTTCGACAGCAACCTGTGCTTCCAGAGGATCGTGGATACGGGCGGCGTGGACGCCGCGATGAAGGGCGCGCACCTCGTCGTCGAGGACACGATCCGTTTCGGCCGCCACACCGGCGTCACCATGGAGCCTCGCGCCATCCTCGCCGACTACAATCCGGCGGAAGAGAGCATGACCGTGTATCACTGCGGCCAGTCGCCGCACATGATGCAGGGGATCATCGCGAGCCGCCTCTCGCTGGATGAGCACCGCGTGCGCATCGTCGCGCGCGACGTCGGCGGCTCCTTCGGCATCAAGATCCACACTTACGGCGACGAGATCGCCGCCTGTGCGCTCTCGCTCATGCTGGGGCGCCCGGTGAAGTTCGCCGCCGACCGCTACGAGTCCTTTCTCTCGGACATCCACGCGCGCGACCACCGCGTTAAGGCGAAGCTCGCCGTCGACCGCGACGGCAACATCACGGCCCTCGAGATCGACGATCTCACCGGCATCGGGCCGTACTCGATGTTCCCGCGCTCCTCCGGGGTCGAGTGCAACCAGATCCTCAATCTCACCGGCGGGCCGTACAAGCACAAGGAGTACCGCGCGAAAGGCACGGTGGTGTTCCAGAACAAGAACATGATGTGCCAGTACCGCGCCGTGGGGCATCCGATCGCGGTCGCGGTGGCGGAGCACATGGTCGACCAGGCGGCGGCCAAGCTCAGGCTAGATCCCGCCGAGATGAGGAAGAGGAACCTCATCGCCGATGACGCCTATCCCTGCAAGTCGCCTTCGGGAATGCGCTTCGAGGCGCTGTCGCACCACCAGTGCCTGGACAAGCTGCTCGCGCTGATGAAGTACGGCGAGCTGCGCAAGGAACAGACCGAGCTTCGAAAGAAAGGCGTGTACCACGGCATCGGGCTCTCTTCCTTCATCGAAGTGACCAACCCGAGCCCGATGTTCTACGGCGTGGGCGGCGCGAGGATCGCCGCCCAGGACGGCTGCACCATCAAGCTGGACGCGAGCGGTGCCATCGTCGCCGCCACCGGCGTCACCGAGCAGGGCCAGGGAACCGAGACGATCATGGCGCAGATCGCCGCGACCGCGCTCGGCGTCGAGATGAGCTGCGTGAAGGTGCTCACCGGCGACACCGACAAGGTGCCTTACGGCGGCGGCACCTGGGCCTCGCGCGCGGCGGGAATCGGCGGGGAGGCCGTGCTCCAGGCAGGGCTCGCGCTGAAGGCGAACATACTCCAGGCCGGCGCGGTGATCCTGAAAACCAACGCCGCCGATCTCGACATCGTCGACGGCAAAGTGGTGAGGAAGGGAACGGAGCAGGGCATCACCCTCGCCGAGCTCGCGCGCATCTGCTATTACCGCGGCAACGAGCTCCCGGTCGACTTCCAGCCGGAGCTCGTCGTCACGCGCCACTACCGTGTCAAGGACTACGCTTTCGTCTTCAGCAACGGCGCCCAGGGCTGTTCCCTCGAAGTGGACACCGAGACCGGCTTCGTGAAGCTCCTCAAGATGTGGTGCGTGGACGACTGCGGGCGCGTCATCAACCCGAAACTCGTGGAGGAGCAGGCGCGCGGCGGTATCGTGCAGGGAATCGGCGGCGCGCTTTACGAACAATGCATTTACGACGATCGAGGTCAGTTGTTAAACGCAACCATGGCCGACTACCTCGTCCCGATGGCCGCCGAGATGCCCGACATCGAGTGCGCGCACGTGGAGACGCCGACGAAAACTTCCATGCTCGGCGCCAAGGGCGCGGGCGAAGCGGGGACCGGCGGCGCGCCGGCGGCGATCATGAACGCGGTGAACGACGCGCTGCGGCCGCTCGGGGCCAAAGTCACGAGCCAGCCGATCACACCGGAAGTGGTGCTGCGCGCGCTCGGAAAAGTATAAGCGCATTCCGAAAAGGAGACCTTCATGCGACACGAAAAAGCACTCGGCTTGGCTATCGCCGCGACGCTCGTCGCGATCGGCTGCGCACAATCGCCCACGCGCGAAGGCGGCGCCGGCGGCTATGCCGTCGACGCCGCCTGGCCCAAGCCCCTGCCGAACAACTGGACCCTGGGGCAGGTCGCCGGCATCGCGGTCGATGCGCGCGACCACGTATGGGTGATCCACCGTCCGAAGACGCTGATCGACGAGGAGAAGGGCGCCGCGCTCTCACCGCCGCGCGCGAAATGCTGCGTGGCGGCGCCGCCGGTGATCGAGTTCGACGGCGAAGGCAATCTGCTGCGCGCCTGGGGTGGGCCGGGTCAGGGCTACGAATGGTTCGAGAACGAGCACGGCATCACCATCGACCAGCAAGGCAACGTCTGGGTCGGCGGCAACGACCCCAAGGACCACCAGCTCATCAAGTTCACGCCCGACGGGAAGTTCCTCATGCAGATCGGCCGCGCAGGGCAGACGGGCGGTAGTAATTCACCCACCCTGCTCGGGCGCCCCGCGCACATGGAGATCGACGCGGCATCGAACGAGCTCTACATCGCCGACGGCTACGGCAACAAGCGCGTGATCGTGCTCCACGCGGCGAGCGGCGTATACAAGCGCCACTGGGGCGCCTACGGCAGGGCACCCAGCGACGAGAAGCTCCCCATGTACAATCCGCAGTCGCCGCAGTTCGGGAACCCGGTGCACTGCGTGCGCCTCTCGAACGACGGCCTGGTCTACGTCTGCGACCGCGCCAACAACCGCGTGCAGGTGTTCAAGAAGGACGGAACCTTCGTCAAGCAGTTCGCGTTCGAGGAGAAGTCGCTCGGCTCGGGCTCGTCCTTCGACCTGGTGTTCTCGAACGACGCGCAGCAGAAATATTTCTACCTCGCCGACGGCACCAACGATCAGGTGCTCACGGTCGAGCGCGAATCGGGGAGAGTGCTTTCCTCCTTCGGCCGGCCCGGCCGCTACGCCGGCCAGTTCCTGGTGCTGCACAACATCGGCATCGACTCGAAGGGCAACCTATATACGTCCGAGGTCGGCAGCGGCAAGCGCGCGCAGAAATTCAAGCCGGCGAATTGATCACCCCCACACCCGATTCACTTCGAAAACACAAACGACAGCACCGCGCAGATCACGGCGAGCCAGAGCGCGGTGTGCTCGATGTGGACCCAGACCCTCGCGGGAAGGAGCGCGGTGTCCCAGGGACCGATTTTTGCCCTGAGAAAATCCTCGGCGCCGTTGCTTCTGGATTGGATGACGCTGCTGGCGATGACTCCGGCCGCGATTCCGGCCACCATGAAGAGAGCCACCGCGGTCCAGGCGAGCGTCGGATGCAGTACTGGTAAAACGTCCTTTCTGCCGATTTTCGACGTGGCGAGGGTAATGTAAGCCGAGGTGAGGATAAGACACAGCCCGATGTGAAACTTCGTGTGATCGTACAAGAGCTCCAGTTTCTTGAGGTTCGCATCCATTTCGTCCTCCTGTGCCGCGTTGTTTGAATCTCCCGGAAACAGATTACTAGCTCGGACATCGACTTGGCAATTCACCGCACGGCACCTCCTTAGTAGCCGAGCGCCGCTCCCACCATCACCACGCAGATCCGCCCGGGGATCTTCTCGTTCTCGATGACGAGGACCTTGCCGCATTGACGATCCGGGCCGCGGCAGGCCGCGTTGTCGCAGCGCCCGGTGAGGGCGCAGGGCGTGTTCATGCCGAGGTGGCGGCACTCCTGCACCGCGGCGACGTTCCTCAGCCGCTCGAACGCGGCGGCGATGTCGGGCACGATCTTGTTGACGCCGGCGACGAGGAGGACCCTGCCCGCGCCGAAGGCGTAGGCGGAGATGCGGTTGCCGCTGCCGTCCGCGTTGACGATCTCGCCGGCTTCGGTGATGGCGTTGATGCCGCCGACGAAATAATCGGCGATCGTCGCGCGGCGGCGCGCGCGCACGCGTTCTTCGGGATCGCTCACCGCCTTCACGCGCGGGCGCAGCCAGTCGTAAGGCCCGTCCTCAAGCGCGTCGAGAAAGCCGATTCTCTCGAGCGTCGTCGAGCCGCCGTTCATCACGGTGGCGCCCACCGGGATGCGCGAGAGCAGATAGTCGACGGCGGACGCGCCGTCTGCGCAATACGCGAGGCCGATGCCGCGCCGCTCGAGCTCGCGCTTGAGCACGGCGACCGCTTGAGGCATGCCCTTGTCCCGGACCGGCGGCTGGATGGGCGCGTCCATCACTCACCTTCCTTCACGGCGCTGCCACCAAGGAACAGGTTCGAGAAGAGCCTGTCCCACTTGTCGCCTTCGTCGAGCGCGAGCTCCGGATCGACGATCTCGTACTTGAACTTGTTGAGCGGGCTGCCCACCAGCCTGCTGGTCGGGACGCGATTTCCGCTCTTCAGGATCTCCTGGCCCTCTTTCGAGAGCACGAACTCGGTGAAAAGGAGCGCCGCGTGCGGGTGCGGCGCGTAGCGCGACAAGGCGACCGCCGCGGCCTGTCCGAACGCCGGCTGCAGCGGCTTCCACTCGACCGGGGCGCCCTTCGACTTCAAGGTCTCGATGTTGTTGTTGTACGCCGTGAGGAAGAACGCGACTTCGCCCGAGGCGACGAGCTGCGCCGTGTGGATGTGGCCGTGGCGGATCTCCGGCTTCATCGCCGCGAGCTTCCTGAAATAGGCGATGCCCTTCTCCTCGCCCATCGCCTTGGCCACCGCCGCGAACCAGAGCGCGTCGGTTCCCTCGATCGTGATCCTTCCGGTCCATCGCGGGTGCAGCAGGTCCTCGTAGGTCGCAGGCAGCTCCTCGCGCTTGACGAGGCTGGTGTTGTAGCCCATCACGAAGAATGCGAACCGGTCGGCGACGTACTGCCTGTGGCCGCGGGGGAAGGCCTCCGGCACGATGTCGCGCAGCACCGGCGTGTGGAAGTCCTCGAGCAGGCGCTCGCGGTAGAGCGCCTCGATCCGGTGCGAGCTGGTCTCGAACACGTCGGCCTCGTAGCGCCGGGCGCGGGCCTCGGCCAGGGCGCGGCTGACGATCTTCTCGGCCGAGCCGCGCCAATGGTTGACCCGGACTCCATACTTTTGCTCGAACGCGGCGGCGAGTGCCTTGCCGTCGGCGACCGTCATCGTGCTGTAGAACAAGACCTGGCGTTCCTTCCTCGCGCCCTCGACGAGGCGCTTGTCCCGGTCGGCGCCCCGGTACATGTAGATGTCCCGGTTGGAGGGCGCCTGGGCGAAGGCGGCGGCTGCAAGGCAGGCGAGCGCGACCGTGAGGCAAAGCAAACGTTTCATGAAAGGACGAAGTGGAATCGCGGCGCTCGACAAATTGCCAATATTACGGTGTACATTATCGACGCTGTCAAACCGGCCAGAACCCTCGTTCTTCCAAGCGGAACACGCGATCCTTCACCGGAGCAACTCGAATGCCCGACCCCGACAACCCCATCCGCATCCGCAAAATCGGCCACGTCGGCCTTTACTGCCGCGACCTCGCGAAAATGGTCGATTTCTACACGCGCGTGCTCGGCTTCAAGGTCTCCGACGTCAACGAGAAAGGCATGACGTTCCTGCGTTTCGGCGGCGACCACCACAGTTTCGTGCTCGCAAAGATGCCCGACGAAGAGCAGAAGAGAGGCGCGGGCGCGACGCTCCTCCAGCAGATCGCGATGGAGGTCGCCAGCCTCGATGCGCTGAAGCGCAACCGGAAATACCTCCTTTCGCAGGGCGTGAACGTTCGCGGCAAGATCAAGCACGAAGGGCCGGGCAACGATTACACCTTCGACTTCGACGATCCGGAAGGGAACCGCCTGCAGTTCTTCAGCGACATGGACCGCATCGGCTGGGACGGAAAGAGCCGGCCGAAGGGAGAGTGGAAGCGCTTCGAGGTCGACGACTAGCGCGTGATGGCTCTGATTGATGCCATTCAGGTTTTGGACCTTCCCTAGTTGAGCCATTTCTCGACGGTCTTCGAAGGAGCCGCCGGGCGGATGAGAAGGCCGGTCGTCGAAACCCGCAGCTCGAGCTCAGCGGGCTCGTTCACCGGGACGAAGGCGGCCGAGCCGTATTCGGCGTCGAGGAAGGGCGCAAGGAACGTGTAGCGCTTGCGCAGATCGAACAGATCCAGGGGCTTTTCCCGACCGAGCGGGTGCAGCGTGCGCGCGCTGGAACGCTCCTGCTCGATCGCCCGAAACCGACCCCCCACGCGGTCGAGCTCGTAGGCGGTATTCAGGCCGAGCAGGTTCGCGAGTGCGTGCCACTTGAGGATGCGCGCGTCCACGTAGATCTCGTCCCCGGAGATCGGGTAGGTCGCCATCCGCCCGTCGGGAAAGCGCAGCGTGGCCGCGAATTGCTGCGGGCCGTAGGGACGCACCACGATGCGCGCGGCGAGCTCCTCGCGCGCGAGCGAGCGGTAGCCCTGGATGCCCACGGTGATCGTGCCCTCGAGGAGCCCCAGCGAAATGAGCAGCAGCCCGAGGAGCGTGCGCGTCACGAAGCGCAAGGGGTGCAGGCCGAAGAGCGCGGTGAGGCCGGCGAGCACGAGGATCGCGCCGAGCGATAGAAGCGCCGCCGCGCCGAGCAGCCACGGCAGGCTGGCGGAGTGCGTCAGGAAGCCCAGTTCCGGTATGTCGGGCATGGCCCGGAATCATAACCCCATGTAGAGCTTGTGGATCAGCTCGTTGTTGGCGAGGTCCTCTCTCGAGCGGCCCTCGTACTCGATCCGGCCGTGCACGATCACGTAGCCGCGGTCGGCGATGCGGATCGCCTGGTTGAAGTTCTGCTCCGCCATCAGCACGGTGAGCCCGTAGCCTTCCTTCAGCTCCCGGATCTTGTCGATCGTATGGATCACGAGTATGGGCGCGAGGCCCACCGAAGGCTCGTCGATCAGGAGAATCTTCGGCGCGGTCATCAGGGCGCGGGCGAGCGTCAGCATCTGCTGCTCGCCCCCGCTCATGCTGCCGGCGAGCTGTCTGCGCCGTTCGGCGAGAACCGGAAAGGTCTCCAAGCAGAACTCAAGGTTCTTCGCGATCGCCGCGCGCGCGCTCCGGCGGTAGGCGCCGAGCAGGAGATTCTCCTCCACCGTGAGCCGCGGGAAAAGCCGCCGCCCCTCGGGAACCAGCACGATGCCGAGATCGACGATTTCCTCGGGCGCGCGGCCCGCGAGATCGTGCTCGACGCCGTCGACGATCGCGCTGATGCGCCCGGCGCTCGGCGGAACGATGCCCATGATGCATTTCATGAGCGTGCTCTTGCCGTTGCCGTTGGTGCCGAGGAGGGTCACCGTCTCGCCGTCGTTCACCGCGAGCGAAATGCGGTCGAGCACCTGCACCGCGCCGTAGCCGGCGCAAAGGCCCTCGACG
>Ga0193733_1000107_pt1 | contig 30294 bp, 30 predicted proteins | sample U1s2metaG_FD_145076 | JGI IMG/M metagenome (GOLD analysis project Ga0193733, IMG submission 145076) | Soil microbial communities from a riparian zone of the East river system, Colorado, United States - U1s2 | ecosystem: Environmental > Terrestrial > Soil > Riparian zone | place: USA: East River...
CTGGGCGAGCCGATCGCGGGAATCGAGGATGTTCTTCTGTTTCATTCTATTGTATGAAACACAACTGCGAGCTTTGTGTCAACACATTTTTACATTTTTCTCTTTGCGGGTACTCGGAAACTGGGGGCGGGCAAGGGGAGTTTGGGGGAGTTGGCGAGTGCATTCCGGGACGAATTACCGGTTACAGGGGGATGGGAATTGGAGGCATGACGCTTCTTGGGACGGTACTGACATTGCCTAGCCCTGAACTATAGAAGCGCCAAACAGGAAATATCCATCGCAGCACAGCTTCAGATACTTGAGTTGACAGCAAAAGGGAGGCCAACCAATCTTAATCTGAGGTAGAGGTTCACTCTCTTGGTGCCTGACTTGCAAGCCGCCACCGCGAATCTGATTCCGAGGCTCCGAATCTGCTATGCACGCGGCGGACTCTTACCCCACAGAGGCACACCCCCATTCTTGTGCGGCCCAGCTGTTCTGCTTGCCCTTCTGCTCTCGATTCTCTTTGCATTCCCAGCAGCGGCCCAAGCGCCGCCAGATGAGGAAGTGAAGCCGATTCCTTTGCTTACAGGGAGCACGGGTTTCATTGCCACATTTGACAGTGGGGAACCACACCTCCACCCCATTGTCACGCCTCTTGTTCTGGTCCCGATCGGAGGCCGTTGGATCTTCGAAACGCGGGCGACATTCGAGACGGACATGGTGCAACTCCCGGGGAGAAGCGGGTTTCACGGAACGGTTGCAAAGGAAGTCGAATACGTCCAACTGGATTTCATCGCCAATCCGTATATGACGGTGACGGTGGGGCGATTTCTGACGCCGTTTGGCATCTTTAATGAAAGGCTGTACCCAGTCTGGATCCGGAACTTGCAGTCCGATCCACTGATCCTGCCGATCGGAATAGGGCCCAGCAATGCCAGCACTGGAGTGATGTTGCGCGGCGGCTTCAGGGCGGACCCGAAGTTCAACATCAACTACGCGGTCTATTTTTCAGTTCTCTCGACCGCGAGTCCCGTGAACTCCGATCGATTCGCGGGAGGACGCCTGGGAATCTTTGTTCCCGCAGCACGTCTGGAAATCGGCGGATCTTTTCAGCATGGGCTCCAGGACGAGCTGTCGAATGCTTTTGGCTTCCATGCCTTGTGGCAACCACCAATCCTGCCGCTCGACATCCGATCCGAATATGCTCGTTCCATCGTGGGAAGCGGCTACTGGGTGGAAGCGGCCTATCGTTTGAGCCAGGTTCCGTTCCTGCAGAACGAACTTCGCCGGACACAGGTCGTGGGGCGCATGCAGCAGTTTTTTGTGGGAGAAAACGGCAGCGATGCGCTTCTGCCAATGAGCACAAGACAGTTCGAATTCGGGCTGAACTACTACTTAATCGACGGACTGAAGGCGAGTTCCAGCTACGGCCGGCAATTCAGCACGGGTGGGAATAAAAACGTTTGGACGATGAGTCTTACCTATAGATTCGTGGTCCCTCTGGGACACGCAGGGAGCGAGTGATGAAGTGGCGTTACAGCCTGCTTTGCATGGTTGGCGTGACGGCAGGTCTGACCTTTTCGGCGATCGCGCAGGAGGGTGCGAATTCAACTGGCTCGTCAAGTGCCGCGGCGCCTGCGCCGACACAAGGAATACCCGTGGCCCGTGCAGCTACACCTCCATCCGCAATGGCCAAGTCGGCTGCGGATGGAGCCGAGAATCGTGCCCTGCGGTTGGAAGGAGAAAAAAGATTCCGCACCAATTGCGGGCGCTGCCATCAGGCTCCGCACAAGTTTCTGCCGCGAGTCATGGCCACCGCTATACGCCACATGAGGGTCCGGGCCATGATCACCGATGAAGACATGCGACTCATACTGCGCTACATGACCCAATGATCAGCTTAGGGCGATGGAGGGGAGCGGCAATAGTTTTGCGACTGCTGGTGGCAGTCACAACGGTGTCATCGATGTGCGGTTGGGCTCAGAGCACGCAGTCGCAGGCACGGGTGATTGAGATCCTGGCGGACCATGACAGCCGCTACAAGATTAAGGACCAAAAGCAGCCGGTCATAACTGTGAAAACGGGCGAGCAAATTAACTTGCGGATTACGGCCAAGAAGGCAAAAAATCTAAACCGAGATGGCTCGATACATGGTTTTTCGCTGCTGCGCGCAAAAGACCGGAAACCAGTTCTGGACTGGGATTTCCTCCTGAAGCCCGGGACCCAGGAGTTCACCGTGGCTGCGCCGAGCGAGCCTGGCGAGTATGTCGTGGTTTGTACGGTGATCTGCAGCCAGGACCATGAAGGAATGAACATGAGATTCGTGGTATTGCCCTGATTTGAAGACAAATCCAATTCGCAAATGTTTTCACAAGCGAGGGACAAATGGGAACAAGTAGAGCCCGATCGATCTTGGCTGCCGCGGCCTTGGCTTGCGTGATGGCGGGCTATCCTCCGGCTCGCGGCGGCGATGAGAAGAAATTCAGAGGTGAAATTGCGGACACGCAGTGCGCGCTCAACGTTCATTCTCTCAGTCAATCGCACAAGGAAATGATCGCGATGAAACCCGAAGTGAAAACGAACGCAGACTGCGCGCGCTATTGCGTGAAAGAGCGTGGCGGAAGATTCGTACTGCAGACTCCGGACAAGGTCTACAAGCTGGATACGCAGGCCCTTGCGGAACAGTGGGCCGGGCTGAAGGTAAGAATCGTTGGGACCCTTGACCCGAAGACAGACATCATTACCGTGCGCAGCATTGTGCCGGTCTCCCCGAGCGCGAGCAAAACACCGAAGTGATGGGCAACGATTCGAAAGTTCTATCCCGAGGGATGCCAAAACCCCACCACCAAGAATTGTTGTAGCCGGGGATAGAAACCACAACAAGTCGCGGCATAAATCATGCGGTCACTCTTCGCTTGATTTTCGCAACTATTTTAAAAAAACGCGTGTTTCCTCTTGACATGTGTGGAAAGCAGCTTATCATGTGGTCAAAAGTGGTTGGAAGTGGGTCACAGTAGATTACAGTAGCTGGCAACGGGGCAAAATAGACAGATTCCCAGATCTGTGGTGAAAGTTGGCATTTTGGCCATTCTAGACCACATATTTGTGTGTGATCCCGGCAAAACCGGGGTCGCTTTGAGCGGGGCGCATGAAGCTACGGGGCAACTGTCCGGCGAAGGTGGACGAGAAGGGGCGGTTGAAGATACCCGCCGTGTTTCTGGAGGCCCTGAAAGAGTACGGAAATCAATTTTACATCACCAGCACCACGGGCGAAGCGGCGCGCATTTATCCGATGAAGGTTTGGTCTGGCATTGAGGACAAGCTGGCGGGGGTATCGAGCCAGAACCGGGCGAAGAGAAAATTTTTGATGAGAACAAGTTACTACGGGCAGACAGTGGAGTTGGACGGGCAGGGCAGAGTGCTGGTGCCCGCAGTGCTGCGCGAATCGGCGCAGATGAAGGGTGAGGTGGACGTGTTCGGCAACCTCGATTATCTCGAGGTCATGAACCACACCCGCGTGCTCGACGACCTGAAGAATTCGCCGTACACGGAAGAAGACGATAAGGCGTTGGAAGATTTGGGAATTTAGGGTTTTGCAAGATTGTTTGCGCCGCACACGCCGGTGCTGTTGGAAGAGGTGCTCGAATGGTTGCGCATAAGGCCGGAGGGAACGTACATCGACGCCACGCTGGGAGCGGGCGGGCATTCGGAAGCAATCGCGGAGAAATTGACCTCTGGGCGGTTGATCAGCCTGGACCGGGACGCACAGGCGCTGGAGCTGGCGCGGCAGCGGCTCAAGATCTTTGGCTCGAAAGTGACGGTAGTACACGCGCCGTTCTCGAGGATTGCGGAGGTCGCGCAAGAGTTGGGGATTCCCGGGGTGGACGGGGTCTTGGCCGACTTGGGAGTTTCGAGCATGCAGCTTGATCAAGGCGAGCGGGGATTTTCGTTCCGCGAGGCGGCGGCGTTAGACATGAGAATGGACACGGCCAACGACGAGTTGACGGCAGACGAGATTGTGAATCGGTGGTCGGAGAAGGAAATTGCCGATCTGCTCTACCGGGAAGCGGATGAGCACGATTCCAGAAGGATCGCCAAGGCGATCGTACGCGCGCGACCCCTACGGGATACCGCGCACTTGGCAACGACTGTGGCAGGGGCCCGAAAGCAATGGGGAAGGCAGAGACTGCATCCCGCAACAAAAACGTTTCTGGCGCTGCGGATAGCGGTGAATCGAGAGATGGAGGAACTCGGGCAGTTTCTTTCTCGGACCCCCGCCACATTGAATTCAGGAGGCCGCTGGGTGGTGTTGAGTTACCACTCGCGGGAAGACCGCCTGGTGAAGCACGCGTTTCAAGAGGGAGAGCGAGCAGGAACGCTCCGCGTGCTGACCAAGCACGTGATCCAGCCCAGTGAGCAAGAGATGATGGGCAACCCGCGTTCGCGAAGCGCGAAGCTGCGGTGTGCGGAAAGAACGCCGGCTGCTTAGAGACCGGCAAGGTATCGTTATGGCACGCAAGAAAAAAGCTCGGGCAATGACTGAGTTTCATACCGTCAAGCGGATCGACAATTCGCGTATCGTGCGCCACATCGAACCGTTGAAGATGCGCAAACTGTACCGTACGGCGGCGCTGGGCGGGGTGATCGCGGCGTTTTTCATGCTGTACATTTACCAACATTTCCGCTGCATCGATTTGAGTTTTCAGCTCGAGGACGTGAAAGCCACGCAAGCCGAGGCGGCTTCGCTGAACTCGTCCTTGAAATTGGAAATCGCGGGACTGCGGAATCCGATGCGCATTGACGTGATTGCGCGCCGCCAACTGGGCTTGACTGAGCCGCTGCCGGCGCAGGTGCAGGAGTATGAATCTCCGGAGGGCGCGGAGGTGGCCACTGTACATTACGTTCGGCGGAATCGCGCGCCGTAGTTTTTCTGATGCGCATGGTTAGACAACCAGTCTGCAGTCAAGCAAGTGAACTTCCCGGCGGAGGGCTTATCGATTTGATTTCACCATGCCAGAAAACCGTGCTCACGCCGCAACAGGTGGCCGCATAGCGGTAAATTCCGTGCGTGACCGCAAGCCGGTCGATTCGAATGGTGACCGCCGAGCGGCCCAATGGAATGGTGACCGCAAGACGGTCAACCGCCTGTTGATTGTTGCATGCCTCACGCTCGTGTGGATGACGGCTGTTCTTGGGCGGCTGGGATACCTGCAACTCTTCCTACACGCCGGATACATGGCCCGGGCGCACCGGCAGCAGCAGCGCGTGATCGAAATCACGCCCAAGCGCGGGGCGATCTACGATCGCAACATGCACCCGCTGGCGATGAGCGTCCCCGTGGATTCGGCATTTGCGGTGCCCTCCGAGCTTGGCGACGAGCAACTGGCGGCGCGACTGCTCTCCGGCGTCCTGGGAATTCCACGCGAAGTGCTTGAAGCGCGATTCGAATCCTCGCACTCGTTTGTGTGGATTGCGCGCAAGCTGCCGCCTGACAAGAAGGAAGCCGTGGAGGCCCTGAATCTGAAGGGCGTCTACTTCCAAAAAGAAAATCAGCGCATCTATCCGAAGCGCGACCTCGCGTCGCATGTATTAGGCTTCGTCGATCTCGATGAAAAGGGCCTGGGCGGGATCGAATACGAATTGGATGGCCAGATTCGGGGCAAGAGCGAAAAGATTATCGTGATGGCCGACGCGCGCCAGCGCTGGTTCGATGGCGGAGAAGCGCAACGGGAACGCGGCGCGAACGTGGTTCTCACGCTCGACGAGAAAATCCAGTACATCGCCGAGCGCGAGCTGGCGGCAGCGATTGCCAAGACGCATGCCATGGCCGGCACCGTGATGGTGATGAATCCGAATACCGGCGAAATCCTCGCACTGGCGAACTGGCCGAAGTTCAATCCCAACGCCGCGAACGAATCGCCTGCGGAAGCGCGGATGAATCGTGCGGTGAGCGCACTATACGAGCCCGGATCAACTTTCAAGCTCATTACGCTGGCGGCGGCGTTCGATCAGGGAATTACGCGGCCGGAGGAAGTTTTCGATTGCGAGAACGGGGCGGTATACGTGGCGGGGCACCGTATCCGCGATCATAAACCGTTTGGCTTGCTGAATGTCGCCGACATTCTGGCGCAATCGAGCGACGTGGGCGCGATCAAGATTGCACTGCGCCTGGGAGCGCCGAAATTTTACGACTATATCCGCGCATTTGGTTTTGGGCAGCCGACTGGTGTGGATATGCCGGGGGAGAGCAAGGGTCTTTTGCGGCGTCTGGAGAGCTGGTCGGCGGTCTCGATCGGATCAATCTCGATGGGGCAGGAAGTCGGGGTCACGCCGGTGCAACTCATCAGCGCCGTCTCCGCGATCGCCAACGGAGGAATGCTTTACAAGCCGCATGTCATTGCGGAGTTGAGGCGCGGGGATCAGATGATGCCAGCGGAAGGCCCACTGGCTCCCGCAGAGCCGAGGAGAGTGATCCGGCCGGAAACGGCGGCGACGCTGCGGAGGCTCATGGAAGGTGTTGTACTGAATGGGACAGGAAAGCTCGCGCACCTCGACGGCTGGACCGCCGCGGGGAAAACCGGCTCCGCTCAGAAAATCGATCCGGCGACGGGCCGATATTCGGCGACGCAGCTAATTGCTTCCTTCACCGGTTTTGCCCCGATCAACGACCCGGCGGTGACGATTCTGGTGTCGCTGGATTCGCCGGTGGGACAGCACGAGGGAGGGCAGGTTGCCGCGCCGGTTTTCAAGCGCATCGCCGAGCAGGTACTGCCGCATCTGGACGTGCCGCGCGATGTGCCGATTGGCCCGCGGCTCGTAAAGGCCGCGTACAAGAATCGCGAGGTTTCAGACAGCGCTACGCTCGAAGATTTCACGCCGACAGATTTCTCGGGACAACCCGACCAACCTCCCATGGGGTCCACCGCAACCAATCCGAAAGGGGGCAAGAGCGTGGCGCCGCCCGCGACGGTAGCGGTGGATGAAGGGGGCGACATTCAAGTGCCGGACCTCTCCGGAAAGACGATGCGCGACGTAACGGAGATTTGCCTTCGATTGGGGCTGGACCCCATTCTAGTTGGCAGCAATCTTGCTACGAATCAGACGCCGGCCGCGGGAACGAAAGTGCGGCGGGGCGTGAAGATCACCGTGCAGTTCGGAACACCGGCACCGAAGATCGCACACCCGCGCCACAGGATAAGGCATTAGGATGAAAATTGAATTGACCCAGGAAGATCAGGAACAGGACGCCGCCACGAGCCAGGTTGATAGCCAACGAAAGCACTCTGCCCGGGAAAGCTCAGCGGACAGCGGAAGAAAGCTGAGCGAAGTGCTACAAGGTGTGGAGACGGCTCTGCCTGCGGACGCGAGTAGCCTGGAAATTCACCAGGTGGCCTGTGATTCGCGGAAGGTGCGGCCGGGCGCGCTTTTTTTTGCCTTGCACGGGGCCAAGGCGGACGGGAACAAATTCATTCAGGACGCCCTCAAGCGAGGCGCGGTGGCCATTGCGAGCGAAGAGCAAGTTGCGGGCACGATTCCGGCGGGTGTGGCGAGGATTCAGGTTCGAGAAGCGCGCAAGGCGCTGGCGATCACTGCGGCGAATTTCCTTGGGCATCCCGCGAACGCGCTGCAACTCGTCGCGGTGACCGGCACGAACGGAAAGACGACCATTACTTCGGTCATGGATGCGATCGTGAAGGCCTCTGGTGCCAAGACCGGCTTGTTCGGAACGATCGCCTATCACACACCGCTCGGGGACTATCCAGCGCCAAATACGACGCCGGAATCGGTGGACCTCCAGGGATTTTTTGCGGAGATTCGCGATGCGGGCGGAACGTACGCGGTGCTCGAAGCCAGCTCGCATTCGCTGGCGATGGACCGGCTCTGGGGATGCCATTTTCAAGCCGCGGTCTTCACCAATCTGACGCGCGAGCACATGGATTTTCACAAAACGTTTGAGGATTATTTCGCCGCAAAAAAGCGGCTCTTCGAAGGCACGGGAGCGGGTACGCCGGAAGTCGCGGTGGTGAATGCGGACGACGAATTTGGCAAGCGGCTGGCGGGGCTGGCGAAGAAAACGGTCACCTATGGGCTGGAATCGGACGCAGACATCACCACAAAGAAATTTCAGCTGACTTTCGATGGCTTGACGTTTACGGCGCACACGCCGAATGGAAAGGTGCACGTGGTATCGTGGCTGGTCGGGCGCATCAACGTCTACAACATTCTTGCCGCGATTGGAGCGGCACAAGCGCTGGGTCTTTCGAATGATGCGATTGAAAACGGCATCCGGAATCTTGAAAGCGTTTCGGGGCGCTTCCAACGGATCGATCTCGGGCAGCCCTTCCTGGTGATCGTCGATTATGCGCACACCGACGATGCCCTGGAAAACCTGATTCGAACGGCGCGGGAGCTGAATCCCAAGGCCCGGATCATCACGCTGTTTGGCTGCGGCGGCGAAAAGGACCGCACCAAGCGGCCCGTGATGGGGGAAGTCACCGGACGGTTGAGCGACCTGACCATTCTTTCTAGCGACAATCCGCGCAGCGAAGACCCTCTGAAAATCATCAGCGACATTATTGTGGGACTGCAGAAAACCGCCGGAAAATATCTGATCGAGCCGGACCGTGAAAAGGCCATCGGCATGGCCATGGAGGAAGCCCGCAGCGGAGACATCGTGCTGCTGGCCGGAAAGGGTCACGAGAATTATCAGATTCTCGCGGACAGGACGTTCGAATTTGACGATCGCGAAGTCGCGCGGCGCGCCTTGTGCGAACGTGGCTTTGCAGGGCCGCGAAACGAGCCGGTGAATGGCGGCTCAGGGTTTGGCACCTAGCGCGCTTGGTTCGTAGGTGTGACGAGGGCGCTCGGGTCTCGAGATGATCGGGGCGGGCCAATTGCTGACCTCTCGAAAGGAGGAGCCCTCAAAACGTTGAGAACACAACGAGCCGTTCAGTGCTGGAATAAGACGAATCCTTTGAGGAACTTATGCGGTGGACGATTGCGCAGGTGGCTGACGCTCTGGATGCTCGGCCGGGGACCGGACTCAACCCCCTGGCCCGGGTGGCCGGCGTGTCGATTGATTCTCGCGCGATTCGTGCCGGAGAACTGTTCATCGCCATCCACGGACCGCGTCACGATGGACACGACCATGTGGCTAGCGCCCTGGAAAGCGGAGCAATTGCGGCCGTGGTGGCGGAGGCGGAGCTTTCGCGATACGCGGTCCCAGTCAGAGATCGCTGCATTACGCTGGCCGACACCTTCGATGCGCTCAAGCAACTGGCGCGCGCAGTGCGCAAATCCTGGGGCGGGAAAATTGCCGGCGTCACGGGTTCTGTCGGCAAGACCACCACGAAGGAGATCCTGGCGGCACTGCTGGGCGCGAAGCTGCGGGTCCTGAAATCGGAAGGAAACTTTAACAACGAGTACGGGCTGCCACTGACGCTGCTTCGCCTGGACGAAACGCATCAGGCGGCGGTGCTGGAAATGGGCATGTCGCGCCGCGGCGAACTTGCGCGGCTGGCGTCGATTGCCCGGCCGGACGTTGGAGTTGTGACGCGTGTTTCGCCGGCGCACCTGGAATTTTTTGCATCGGTGGATGAGATTGCGCTCGCGAAGCGCGAACTGATCGAGGGATTGAACGGACAGGAGTCGACTGCCGTGCTCAACGCGGACGATCCGCGCGTCGTTGCGTTTGGAGCCTTTGCGCCGGGACGCGTGTTGACGTATGGCATCGAAAAGCCGGCCTTTTTCACGGCGCAGGAGATCGAAGACCGCGGAGCGCTGGGATCTGCGTTTGACTATGTAAGTCCCGAGGGCCGCATGCGGCTGGAGCTGAACGTTCCCGGGCGTCACGCGATTGCCAACGCGCTGGCAGCGCTGGCGGCGGCGAGCGTATGGGACATCGGCGCGGCGGAAGCACAGAGCGTGTTTCTCTCGTTGCGCGCGCCGGCGATGCGCGGGGAACTGTTGCAATTTTCGAATGGAGCGGCGCTCATCAACGACAGCTACAACTCGAGTCCCGCAGCGTTGCAGGCCATGACGGAATTGCTGGCGGCGACGCCGAATTTCCGTCGGCGCATCCTCGCCGCCGGCGAGATGCGCGAGCTAGGCTCGGCTTCACCGGAACTACATCGCGAGGCGGGGCAGTTCGCTGCAAAGACCGGGAAGATCGATTGGATCATCGGCGTTGCCGGTGATGCGGCACAGATCGTGGAAGGAGCCGTGGCTGCTGGGCTCCCGCGCGAACGCGCCAAATTCTTCGCAACGCCGCAGGAAGCCGGCGAATTTCTGGAGAGCTTTATCGTGTCCGGCGACGTGCTGTTGGTGAAAGGCTCGCGGGGCGTGAAGATGGAGCAGATTGTGGAGTCGCTGATCGCGCGGCACGCTGCGCCCGGCGAAATTATGGGTCAGGAGGTACGTCACTGAGATGCTTTACTACCTCCTTTACCACACGCTGCAGCGCTACTTCAGCCCGCTGAATGTTTTTCGTTACATCACCGTGCGAACCGTGTACGCGAGTCTCACGGCCATGTTCTTGGCTCTGGTTTTCGGGCCTTGGCTCATCCGGCGTCTCCGCGAATTGCAAATCGGCCAGTTCATTCGCGAGGAGGGCCCTCAGGAGCACAAAAAGAAGGCGGGCACGCCAACCATGGGGGGCGTGCTCATCGTAATCTCCACGGCTGTGCCGGTTCTCCTTTGGGCGGATCTGACCAATCCGTTTATCCTGCTATCGTTATTCGCGCTGTTCGGTTTTGCCGTCATTGGCTTCATCGATGACTATGCGAAAGTCTCGAAGCAGCGCAATCTGGGTCTCACGGCGAAGAAGAAAATCTATTTCCAGGTTTTCGTCAGCCTGATCGTCGGCGTCGTTCTTCTTGTTCTGGCCACCAACAGCGCTTACTCGACGCAGTTCGTCTTTCCCTTCTTGAAGCGATTCCATCCCGATCTTGTGATTCACTCGTTGCTCGGTCAATCTCATTTTTCCGGGCACCTCTGGCCGCTCGCGTTTTTGCCCTTTCTTGTAGCCACGGCAATCGTCATTGTGGGTTCTTCCAACGCGGTGAATCTGACGGACGGGCTTGACGGCCTGGCGATCGGCTGTACCGTGATCGCTGCTGGCGCGCTTACGGTCTTGACCTACGTGAGCAGCAACTACCGCTGGGCCACTTATCTCGAGATTCAGTACATCCCGCGCGTCGGCGAGCTAACGGTATTCTGCGGCGCGCTCGTCGGGGCATCGCTCGGATTTCTCTGGTACAACGCGCATCCCGCCGAAATCTTCATGGGCGACGTTGGATCGTTGTCGCTGGGCGGAACGCTGGGCACCATTGCGGTCATCATCAAGCAGGAAATCCTGCTCTTTTTCGTCGGCGGTATCTTCGTCATCGAAGCGCTTTCCGTGATTCTGCAGGTGGGCTCCTTCAAACTGCGCGGCAAGCGCATCTTCCGCATGGCGCCCATTCATCATCATTTCGAACTGCTCGGTTGGAGCGAATCGAAAGTGATCGTGCGCTTTTGGATCGCCGCGCTGGTTTTTGCGCTGTTTGCGCTGACGACGTTGAAGTTGAGGTAGTGAAGCATTCCGGTTAAAGAATTTTGCGAGATTAATGGCAAATCCGTTCGAGTTGCGGGGCAAGCGCGTGCTGGTCGTGGGACTGGCCAGGACGGGTGTGGCCACCGCGCTCTTCTGCGCCGCGCGGGGCGCGAACGTGACGGCGGCGGATGCGCGCACGGAAAACGAAATCGGCGAAGCGATCGCGCCACTCCGGACTGCGGGCGTAAGCCTGGAGCTGGGCGGCCACCGGGAAAATGCATTTCGCGAACAGGACCTCATCGTTCCGAGCCCTGGCGTGCCCGCCGATGCCCCCTTGCTGCAGGCCGCGCGCGCGAAGGGTGTCACTATCTGGAGCGAGGTGGAGCTGGCGGGCCGTTTCCTGGAGGGACGCTTGATCGGGATCACCGGCTCGAACGGGAAGACGACGACGACCTCCTTGATCGAACACATTTTGAAAGGCGCTGGTTTTTCCACCATTCTCGCCGGGAATATCGGCACTCCCTTGATTTCGCGAGTGGAGCAGACCAGCGACGACACCATCACGGTGGCGGAGTTGAGCAGTTTTCAGCTAGAGCTGATTGAAACATTTCGCCCCAACATCAGCGTATTTTTGAATCTCACGCCCGACCACCTGGACCGGCATCACACGCTCGAAGAGTATGGCCGCGCCAAAGCGCGCATCTTCGAGAATCAGACGGAAGCGGACTGCGCGGTGCTGAACGCGGATGATCCGGCGACCAATTCCCTGGCACCTGCCAGGCCGCGTGTGTACTGGTTCAGCCGGAAGCAGCGCGTGGTGCAAGGTGCGCTCGTGCGGGAAAACGAAATTGTGTTTCGCCATGAAGGCGAAGAAGAGGTGGTATTGAATCTCCAGGAGATTCCGCTGGCGGGTGGCCACAACGTCGAAAACGTCCTTGCGGCCGTGGCGGCGACGCGTCTCGCTGGCGCCGAACCCGCGGCTATCGCGAAAGGGGTGCGGTCATTCGGGGGCGTCGAGCATCGCCTGGAATTTGTCGCGGAGGTCGGAGGCGTGCGCTATTACAACGACTCAAAGGCCACCAACGTCGATGCCACGCTGAAAGCACTGGATGCTTTTCCCGGGCGAATCCTGATCGTTCTGGGCGGGAAAGATAAAGGCAGCGACTACACCGTGCTGCAAAGGCCGTTGCGTGAGAAGGCCATTCTTGCGCTGCTGATCGGCGCGGCCGCGGAGAAAATTGAAAAACAGATCAGCGGCAGCGTGGCCATCGAGCACGCCGGGACGATTGAGCGCGCCGTGGAAATTGCCTCGCATGCGGCCAGGCCCGGCGACGTGATGCTCCTTGCTCCGGCATGCGCCAGCTTCGATCAGTTTCAGAACTACGAACACCGCGGCCGCGTATTCAAAGAACTGGTGCATCAATTGGAGCGGCAAGCGGCGAGTACAACCTCTGGAAGAGGGTGAGAGAACGTGCCGAGACGATTGGAGAATGACCGCTGGCTCTTTGGAGTGACGCTGGCGCTGTGTCTCTTCGGTGCGGTGATGATCTTCAGCGCCTCCGCAGTCACGGCGGAACAGCAGTACGGCCACTCTTATATATTTCTCGTCCGTCAGGCCGCATGGCTCTTCATCGGCCTTTTGGGGATGTTTGCTTTGATGAAGACGGACTATCGGCGTCTGCGCGAACCCTCTGTCATCTATCCCGTAGTTTGCGTCGTCTTGCTCTTGCTCGTCGGCACTTTTTTCCTCGACAAGTCCCATGCCACGCATCGCTGGATCAAATTCGGCCCGGTGGGCATCCAGCCGTCGGAACTGGCGAAACTCGCCACGATTCTTTATCTGGCGTGGTTTCTGGATCACAGGCGCCGCAACAAGGCCAGCATGGAATTCCACAAGGAAGATTTCTGGAGGACGATTCTTCCGGCGGCTGCTCCCATTCTGGTTTTTGTCGCATTGATTTTGCTGCAACCTGACCTTGGGACGTCCATCGATATTCTCGTTGTGGCCGCCGCCATTCTTTTCGTTGGAGGTCTCTCGTGGAAGTGGCTCGCGGTGGGGCTCGCTGGAGCGATTCCCATCGTGTATCTGCTCATCACGCAGGTGGCGTACCGGCAAGCCCGATTGACCGCTTTCCTGCACCCGGATTCCGATCCGCAAGGCGCCGGATTTCAGTTGCTTCAATCGCTCATTGCCGTCGGCTCGGGTGGCTTCACGGGCGTAGGCCTGATGGAGAGCAAACAAAAGCTCTTCTATTTGCCGGAGGCGCACACGGATTTTATTTATGCCGTCATCTGCGAGGAACTTGGTTTTATCGGAGCGATGATCGTGATTGCGCTTTTTGTAGTTTATGGCTGGCGAGGGATGCGTGCTGCGTTCGGTGCCCCGGACGGATTCGGGCGGCTGCTGGCGCTGGGAATAACCGCGATGGTCTTGTGCCAGGCGCTAATTAATTTTGCGGTCGTGCTCGGGATGGTGCCGACGAAAGGGATACCGCTGCCTTTCATCAGCTATGGAGGATCGAGTTTGCTGGTCATGTTGCTGGCCACCGGTGTGCTTCTGAATATTTCGCAGCAGGCGACAGAAGCGTGAAGGTACCAGACTCACGCCTGGAGAATTTCGGTTGTAGTGGCGCAGCATGCTGCGCCACTGCTCGGCAAGAGCGCTGCCAGTGAAATTGCTGATTGCAGGCGGCGGCACGGGCGGACATGTTTTTCCGGCGCTGGCCATTGCGCAGGAATGGCTTTCGAGAGGTAACGAAAGGGAAGTCGTGTTGGTGGGAACGCAACGCGGAATCGAAACGAAGCTCGTGCCGCAGGCCGGACTGCCGTTGGAAACGCTGCGGGTGGCGGGCTTGAAAGGCAAGGGTGGCGCCACGCTGCTTAGGAATTTGGCGATGCTCGCTCCGGCGATGCTCGACGCGCGGCGCGTTTTGCGCAAGCACAAACCTGTCGCCGCGTTTGGTGTCGGCGGATACGCCGCAGGACCCATGTTGCTGGCCACCTGGCTGGGGCGCGTCCCCAATGTCATCTTCGAACCGAACGCCGAGCCGGGCTTCACGAACAGGGTGCTGGCGAGAATTTCTACACGAATTGCCACGGGCTATGAAGTTTCTGCACGGGAGTGGGGAAAAAAGGCGGTCGTTACTGGTTGCCCCGTGCGCTCGGAGTTCTTCGCCATCTCACCGCGGCGGCCGGGAAAGCCGTTTCGGCTGCTCGTCACCGGCGGCAGCCAGGGAGCGTTGCCGATCAACCGGGTATTTGTCGATGCCATGGACCGCCTCGCCGCCCGAAAAAATGAACTGGCTATCGTGCATCAGACCGGCGAACGCGATTATGATGCTGTACGTACCGCTTATGCGGGGCGCGAAATCAACGCGGAGGTTGTCCCCTTCCTCACGAACATGGCGGAACGCTTTGCCTGGGCAGATGTGATTGTTTGCCGGGCAGGAGCCATCACCGCAGCGGAAATCGCTGCTGCGGGCCGGGCCGCCATCTTCATCCCTTTCGGAAGGGCGACCGACAGCCACCAATTGCGCAACGCGCAGGAAATGACCCGCGCGGGCGCCGGCCGCCTGATTTCTGAAGCGGAACTCACGGCCGAAAGCCTAACCGGCGAAATCTTCTCTCTCCTCAACCAGCCCCAAGAGATCGAAAAACTATCAACCGCCGCGCGCGGGCTTGCCCGCCCTTTTGCCGCGCGTGACATCGTGAATCTCATCGAAGAGGCCGCGAACGTGCAAGGAAATCGGCAGAGGGCAAGCACATGATGGGCTCTTTCCGCAATTTTCAACGGATTCACTTGGTCGGTATTGGCGGCATCGGCATGAGCGGGATCGCCGACGTGCTCCTGACTCTCGGCTATTCCGTGTCCGGCTCGGACACCAAGCCTTCCACGATCACCGAGCGCCTCCAGAATCTCGGCGCCACAGTTTACGAGGGTCACAAGGCTTCCAATGCTGATGGAGCGCACGTTGTCGTGACTTCCTCGGCCGTGAAGGCAGATAACCCCGAAGTCATCGAAGCGCACAAAATGAAAATTCCGGTGATACCACGCGCGGAGATGCTTGCGGAGCTGATGCGTTTGAAATACGGAATCGCCGTAGCCGGCGCGCACGGCAAGACGACTACGACCTCGATCGTTGCTTCGGTGCTGGCGGCCGCGCATCTTGACCCCACGTTTGTGATCGGCGGGAAAGTCAACCAGGCGGGCACGACTGCGCGGCTCGGGAAAGGCGAATATTTTGTGGTGGAAGCGGACGAGAGCGACCGCAGCTTCCTCATGCTCGCGCCGGTAGTGGCGGTGGTAACTACGATCGATCGCGAACATCTCGATCAATACTCCTCGCTCGAAGATATTCAGGGCGCCTTCATCCAGTTTGTGAATCGCGTGCCGTTTTACGGCGCGGTGATTCTATGCATCGATGAGCCTAACGTGCAGGCGATCATTCCCAGCGTGAAGCGTCCCATCATCACCTATGGAACCTCGAGCCAGGCCGATTTGGTGATCGGTGATGTGAAGCTGGAAGGTTTGGAGAGCGAATTCCGGCTGACCTACAGAGGTGAAGATCTCGGTTTGTTTCGGCTGACACATCCGCCGGGCATGCACAATGTCCGCAACGCCGCGGCGGCCGCAGCAGTCGCGCTGTACTTAAGCGTTCCTGCTGACCTGATCCGCAAAGGCCTCGTCAAATTTGCTGGCGTGGGCCGCCGTTTTGACATCAAGGGTGTAGTTAACGACATCACGGTGATCGATGACTACGGTCATCACCCGGTCGAGATCCGCGCCACGCTCGTTGCGGCCCGCGGCTGCAAGTTCAATCGCCTGCTCGTGCTTTTTCAGCCGCATCGCTACACCCGCACCCAGCACCTTTGGGATGAATTCTGCCGCGCGTTCAATCAAGCGGATATTCTCGTGCTGATCGATATCTATGCGGCCAGCGAAGCGCCCATCCCGGGCGTGACGAGTGAAACGCTTGCGGGCGCCATTCGCGAGGCCGGTCACAAGAACGTCCACTATTTTCGTTCGATGCAGGAAGGGATCGAGTACCTGCTGAAACAAGCGCGTCCCGGGGACGCCGTCCTTACCATCGGCGCGGGCAACATCAGCCGGGCGAGCAATGAATTCATGCTTTTGCTGGGAACGGAGCATCCGACGCATCATGCGCATTCGTGATCCCAGGATCGTTGCCAAACTCGCGGAGATCCGCGTTGAGCTACGGCAGGGCACTGCCCTTGCCGGCCTTACTTCGCTGGGCATCGGCGGGACGGCGGACCTGCTCCGCATCAAAAATCACGAAAGACTTCCCGATCTCCTGAAACTTCTCGATGCGAACCACATTCCGCATAAGTTCCTCGGTGGAGGCTCGAACCTGCTCGTCGGTGATGGGGACTTGCCATGGGTGGTCCTGCAACTCGTCCGTCCGGAACCTGATGTCGTGCTCGACGGCAACTTTGCGCACGTTGACGCCGCGGCAGACCTTGGCCGCATGATCACCTTTTGCGCGAAGAATAACCTCGGTGGGATGGAAGGACTCATCGGTGTTCCAGGCACCGTCGGGGGTGCTCTGCGCATGAATGCCGGGGCCTACGGTATGCAGATTGGCAGCTATGTCCGCGAAGTGAAGCTCTACCGGGCGGCTGGCCGAAAAATCGAAGTTCTGCGAGGCGACCAAATTTCTTTCGAATACCGGCACACTTCTTTTGCCCCGGATGATATGATGCTCGCGGTGATACTGGAACTACCCTCCAAACCGTTCAAAGTAATCCTCGAAGGTATTCGTATCTGCAACGAAAAACGGCGCTCCAGCCAGCCGCTCGGCCAGAAAAGCGCCGGCTGCATCTTCAAAAATCCTCCGGGTGCCTCGGCGGGCCGCATGATCGATGAATTGGGGCTCAAGGGCCTGTCTGTGGGCGACGCCTGCGTCAGCGACCGTCATGCCAATTTCTTTGTGAACGCCGGCCATGCCTCCGCCAGAGACATGCTGACGCTGATCTCGGATGTGCGCGAACGCGTGCAGAAAACTTACGGCGTAAGTCTGGAGAACGAGGTGGTCGTTTGGAACGCGTGAAAGCCATACCGCGGAACGCGTCTGCGGCGGCAGATGCCGATTCCTACCGGCCGGAGCTGATTGCCGACGATGAACCGCGTTACCTGCGCCGCCAGAAGCCGGTTGAAATCCGCCGCAAGAAATTCAGCGGGCGCGGCTGGTCGTTCTATCGGCGGGTGCTGGTTTTGAGTTGTGCCGGCGTTGCTGGTGTGACCGTGGCGGTCTACGGAATGCAGTTTCTTCTATATTCGCCGACCGTGCTGCTGCTCAAGCCCGATCAGATCGAATTGAACGGCAATCGCATCGTCAGCCGCGAAGCGGTGCTCCAGCAGTTTGTCCACGACCGCAACCGGAGTGTCTTGCGCGTCCCCTTGGACGCCCGCCGGAGTCAACTGGAACAGATTCCCTGGGTCGAGTCCGCCAGCGTGCAGCGCATCCTGCCGAATCGCCTTCGCGTCGAGCTGACCGAACGCACTCCCGTCGCCTTTGCTCGGAACGGCGCCGAACTGGCGCTGATTGACGCGCACGGCGTCATCCTCGACCGCCCGCGGGGCGAAGATCTGCATTTTCCGGTCGTCACCGGCGTTTCGGAAGAACTGCTCCGAGACCAGCGGGAAAAGCGCATGCAGACGTACGAGGAATTCATGAAGGATGTCGATCTCGTGCGCGGCGGCTCGTCCGATCGTGTTAGTGAGGTCGACCTTTCCAACCCGAAAGATCTGCGCGTGGTGATGACCGGGCTGGCGAGCGCCAACGATGCGCAGGCCGTGACCATTCACTTCGGTTCGAGTGAGTTCACCGGCAAGTACAAGATGCTGGTCGACAATTTTTCGCAGTGGCAGGCAAATGCCGGCCGCGTGCAGTCGATCGATTTGCAGTATTCGCGGCAAGTGGTCGTGAACCCCGACGCCAGCGCGGGCACGGCCGTCGCAAGAACAAAATAGATTCCTGGCGGGAGCGGCGGCTTGGCGAAGAAAGACAAATACTTGGTTGGACTGGACATCGGCAGCACGAAAACCTCCGTGCTGATCGCCGAGGTCGATGGCGGACTCGTGAAGTTTCTGGCGCTCGGTGCGGCCGAGTCCAAGGGCTTGCGCAAGGGCCTGATCGTCAATCTTGATTCCACCGTGAGTTCCATCCGCCGCGCGGTCGAAGAGGCCGAGAGCGTGGCGAATGTTCCAGTGGAAGAGGCCCTGATCGGAGTGGCCGGAGGCCACGTGCGAGGAGTAAACAGCCGCGGCGGCATCACCCTGGGACAGCGTCCGCGAGATATCGAGCGCGGAGACGTGCGCCGCGCCGTGGATGCGGCCCGCGATATCTCGCTTCCGGAAGACCGCGAGGTCCTGCATGTCCTTCCGCACGAATTCATGGTGGATGCACAGAATGGCATACGCGACGCCATCGGCATGGTCGGCCAGCGGCTGGAAGTCAACGTCCACCTGGTCACTTCCTCCGTTGCCGCGACCCAGAATCTGGTCACCGCCGCGAACAAGGCCGGCATCCTCATCAGCGATACGGTCCTGGAGCCGCTCGCTTCCGCGGAATCTTGCCTGACGCAGGACGAGCGCGATCTCGGCTGCTGCCTGCTGGACATCGGCGGCGGCACGACCGAATTGATTGTCTTCGGCGGCGGCGTGGTGCGTCACACCAGCGCGGTTGCGATTGGCGGCGATCACTTCACGAATGATCTGGCCGTCGGTTTGCGCACCCCGATACCCGAAGCAGAAAGAATCAAGCGCCGCCACGGCTGCGCCGCGTCCGCTTTCATGAAGGGGAACGGTGCGATCGAAATTGCCAGCGTAGGCGACCGTCCGCCACGGAACATCTTTGCGCACATGCTGACAGACATTATCGAGCCGCGCGCCATGGAATTGCTTTCGCTGATCCGCGACGATTTGCAGCGCGCCGGGCTTGACGGCCAAATCCCCGCCGGATTTGTCTTGGCGGGCGGCGGCGCGCGGCTCAACGGGTTGCTGGAACTTGCCGAGGAGTCATTCCATCTGCCGATGCGCATCGCGGAAGCAAAAGGCCTGGCTGATCTGCCGGAACAGGTGGCGCAGCCGGAATATGCAACCGTAGTCGGACTCGTTCTGTGTGGCGCGAAGGCGCGGCGCTCCGCGCCCCAGCGCGGGGGAAACCTTGTATCAAAATTGAAAGCCATGTTCGCGGGCGCCTCGTGACCCTGCCCGAGAGCCGCAAGCGAAACTGGAGAAGGTTGGGGAAGATATGACAACAAGAGAGGCAGGAATCCGGATGAGCTTCAGCGAAGAGCTTCAGCCGGCGAAGATCAAAGTAATCGGTGTCGGCGGGGGCGGCTGTAATGCGGTGAACCGCATGATTCGCGCCAAGCTCGAAGGCGTGGAATTCATCACTGCTAACACGGATCTACAAGCGCTGAAACTGTCGCAGGCGCCGGTGAAGCTGCAACTTGGCGCGAAACTCACCAAGGGTCTCGGCGCGGGCGCCAATCCCGAGGTCGGTCGTAAGGCGGCGCTCGAAGACACGGAGAAAATCATCGAAGCCCTGGAAGGCTCGGACATGATTTTCATCACCTCCGGTCTCGGCGGAGGCACCGGCAGCGGTGCGGCTCCTGTGGTTGCTTCTCTCGCCAGCGAATTGGGCGCCTTGAGCGTTGCCGTAGTGACGAAACCCTTCGCCTTCGAAGGCAAGCGCCGCATGTTGCAAGCCGAGCAGGCCCTTCAGGAGCTTATCGGCGCAGTCGACACCGTCATCGTGATCCCCAACGAGCGTTTGATGGAAACCGTCGAGCGCGGCACGAGCTTCTTCGACGCCTTCCGCATCGCAGACGACATCCTTCGTCAGGCGGTGCAGGGCATCTCGGACATCATCACCGTGCCGGGTATCATCAATCGCGACTTTGCCGACGTGAAAGCCATCATGCATGGCCAGGGCTACGCCGTGATGGGTACTGCTGTGGCTACCGGCACGAACCGCGCCGTCGATGCTGCGAACCGCGCCATCGCCAGTCCGCTTCTCGAAGACAACTCCATCCAGGGCGCGCAGGGCATCCTCATCAACATTTCCGGCAGCTCCAGCCTCACATTGCATGAGGTCCACGAAGCCTCGAGCGTCATTCAGAAAGCCGCTCATGAAAATGCCAACATCATCTTCGGTGCCGTGCAGGACGACAACATGAAGGACTCCGTGAAGATCACCGTCATCGCTGCGGGCTTCAAGGACGCCAACAAGAAAAACATCCACCAGAAGCCTTCCTTCCTGCCGAAGACCTGGAAGGCCGGACGCGAAATGCCGGATCCGCCGGTGCAGCAGACCTTGCCGAACGTCGTCCACCAGGTTCAGCAGAACGTCCGTGAAGTCAGCCAGGATGTTCTGGCCGACGATTTGGACGTGCCAACATTCCTCCGCCGCCAGGCCCAGAAAGCCTAGCCCATTTTGCACAGGAATCCAGCTCGCTTGCCGCAGGCAGGCATAAGCTGCGCAGAATTTTCGGTAGGGACAATGGGAGAAGCGCCAGTTTTTGGCCTTGAGATTTTGGCGCGGCCGTCAGAAAGGCCCTGCATTCAAAAAACTTGACTGGAGCATTGCATGTTGGCGGGATTGCCTTTACGTTATCGGTCGGCCAGGAAGTCAAAATGAAAATTCCGGTCTACCCAGCCCTAGCGAGGCGCTATGGATCCCCGGCAGGGTTCGCACGTTTAACAAAGATGGCGCACTCGCCTCCTCTTTCCCGCCCAAACAATCGCAGGAGAATCGCATGCGAATTTGCCGGTGTATTTTTGTTTTGGTGGCGGCCCTCTCCCCCTTTGGCCGCGGGGCATTGGCCAGACAGGCACCGCAGGAGCGCCAGGGCCAGATCATTCCGTGTTCATCGGATGACGGAGTGAAGCACTACTGCACGGCGGACACGAGGCATGGCGCGCGGCTGGTGCGGCAGCGTAGCCAGGCGCCGTGCAAACAGGACGAGTCGTGGGGCTACGACGAAGAAGGAATCTGGGTGGATAAGGGATGCGGCGGTGAGTTTACTTTGGGACGCGGAGAAGACCGCGGCGAGGGTGGTGGAGGAACGATAACGTGTACGTCGGATAATGGCCGGCGAAAAGTTTGTCCGGCGGATGCCAGCAACGGGGTGCAGCTCGTGAAACAACGGAGCGACGCGAAGTGCAAGGAAGGCTCCTCTTGGGGACACGATAGTCGCGGGATATGGGTAGATAAAGGATGCGAGGCGGATTTTGTGGTGGGCGTTCCGGGGCATCCGGCCGGGTCCGGAAAAGCCGGGGGCAAGAGCGAAAAGATAAGCTGCGCTTCGTTCGACGGGAGAAAGAATTATTGCGACGCGGATACGCAGGGGGCCAAAGTGCAACTGACGAGACAGATAGGCATGGCGCGATGCATTGAAGGCTCGACCTGGGGTTACGATCGCAGGGGCGTCTGGGTGGATCGAGGTTGCAACGGGGAGTTCCTGGTGCAGGCGGGAAATGAGCTAGGCGCGGGGGATTCCTCGGGGAAGAGTTGCGCGAACACGGTGGGCAAGCAGGTGGCGAATGAGTTGGTGAGGCGGTGCCTTCAAGTATCGCCGGCAACACATCCGCCGTGCAACGCGCAAAACTCGTGCAAGCTGATCGAGGACGAAATTCAGCGAGGATGCGGATCGTTGGGCGCGAATGCGCCGGCGTTTTGTGGTGAGAACAACTGAGAGGAGTTTCTCGGCAAGTTCCTCGTAAGTCTTAGGGTTATATCGGAAGCGCGAGGGAGCAAGGCGCCTGTACGAGCACGGTGTCTTCGCGCGCTTTCGATACAACGACTTGAAGGATGCCGCCCGCGATTTGCGGCGGACGCGGGCCCTATGCAAATTCAATGGTGGGAAAGAGCGGCGTCAAGCTGTGCCGAGGCTGTGCCGCAGAGCGCGACACGTGACAGTATGAGCCCGGAAGGTGGCTGAATGCGAAAGAGGATCCTGAAGGGTGTGTGGTTGAAGGGCTGGAAAGGAGGTCCGTTCCGAGGCAAAGCACAGAGAGGTACGGAGCGGGTGGAAAAACACTTTCGAATTGGAGAGAGTCGCTTCATACCGCAGCCCTGACCATTGCTTGAGAACGAAGTTGGATTTCAGCAGCGGTGAGTCTTTCGACGACCATCATCGGCCCACCACACTTGGGGCAAGAGCAAAGATCGCTCGGACCGGCGGTGGAGGCCTCTTGCTCGGTTAGCGGTGCCGCGCTGAGCAGTTGGAAGCAAGGTGGCAAGGTGGTGGCACGTTTGCGGTTGGCCAGGAAGCCGAAGTTGCGGAAGCGCACGAAACCTTCCGGGAGCAGGTGCAACAGGAAGCGGCGCAAGAACTCATCGAGAGATAGGGTCATTAAGGCGGTGTAAAGACTTTTGTGTAAACGGCCTTCGGTTTTTTTCCTTTTTGATTCCTTTTTGATTCCTTTTTGATTCCTTTTTCGTTCCAGTAAAACAACCCGTCGCCGGAGCTGTGGAAAGCCCGGTGTTGGCTTTCCATAGCTCCGGCATTTCCACAGCTTTGTTCTGAGTTCCCCCGTGCAGGTCTGGCCCAGGCTGTCATACACGCTCCGCTGCCGGCATGCGATCCGGCCACAGAATGCTGAAGCGGTTCAGTGCCGCAGTCCAATTCTGTACTGGCATCGTCCATTTCTTTGAGGCGTTACGCAGCGCCAGGTATAGCAACTTGAGAGCGGCCTCCTCGTTCGGAAACGAACCCCGCATTTTAATGATCTTGCGCAGCGACATGTTCAGCGATTCCACCGCGTTGGTCGTGTAAATCACTTTCCGTATATCGGCCGGATAGGCTAAAAATGGCGTGATCCGATCCCAGTGCCGGCGCCAGATCTGGCTCACCACCGGGCACTCCGCATCCCAGTTTTGCGCAAACACATCCAGCTGCTCGCTTGCATCATCGGCCGTCGCCGCTTGATAGATCTTTCGTAGGTCCGCTCCCACTTTCTTGCGCTGTTTCCAGTTCACATAGCTCAGCGAGGCCCGTACCATATGCACGATACACGTCTGCACCTCGGCCTTCGGATACACCGATTCGATCACCTCCGGGAACCCCTTCAGCCCATCCACGCAGGCGATGAAGATATCTTTTACCCCGCGATTCTGCAGCTCCGTCAGCACCTGCAGCCAGAATTTCGCCCCCTCGTTCTGAGCCGCCCACAGTCCCAGAACCTCCTTGTGGCCCGCCAGGTTCACCGCAATCGCCACGTGGATCGCCTTGTTCTGAATGGGTGCGCCATCGCGCACCTTCACTCGCAGCGCATCCATGTACAGGATCGGGTACACATCATCCAGAGGCCGGCTCTGCCACGTCTTCACTTCCTCCATCACCGCTTCGGTGACGTTGGAGATCAACGTCGGCGAGACGTCCACGCCATACATTTCTTTCAGATGCCCCTCAATTTCTCGCGTGGTCATCCCCCGCGAGTACATCGAGATGATCTTGTCGTCGAAGCCGCTGAAGCGCGTTTGCCCTTTGCTTACGATCTCGGGTTCAAAGCTCCCGTTGCGATCCCGTGGCGTCTCCAATTCGATCTCGCCAAAGTCGCCCTTCAACTTCTTTTTTGTGGCCCCGTTTCTGGAGTTCCCGCTGTTGTAGCCGGCTGGGTCATGCTTGTCGTAGCCAACGTGCTCGGTCAGCTCCGCATTCAGCGCCCGCTCCAAAAGAGCCTTGGTTAGCTGCTTCAGCAGTCCGTTCTCGCCGATAATGTCTTCCGGCCTCTTGTAATCCACCAGCAATTCATCAAGTAGCTTTGGATCTATGGTCATCAGTTCTCCTTGTCTGAGTCTGCTCTATCCCCGATGACCGTTTACACAATCTTTTTTACACCCTCGGTCATTAACTTCTGTTCGTTGCTGTGGGCGGAATCGCGCCAACGAAACGTGACCTTCCCATCAGCAAACGCGACCAGTCGATGGTTGGAGATGGCCACGCGATGAGTGTAACGGCCCAGATAACGGAGCACATGCTCTGAGCCTCCGAACTGGCGTTTCGAGTAGAACACCAAGTTAACTTCATTTAGAATTAACACTTATGAAAAACATAGGGGGTGGGGTGTTACGGTTAACTAGAATCGATTTTCTTCAATTCGCGTGGTTTGGGCCAGACTGATTCGCATAATTTGCTCCGCCAATTTGCGCACTTCCTCTTCGAACCTCGTGTACTTCTTGCTGCCATAGGGAAGAGCCGCACTCAGGCCAGAGTGAAACTCGCGCGCCCTCGTTCGCCGCGCGACTTGCTCGATATTGCGGGCGCTGATTCCTGCTCCTGGGAGAATGACGATCCATTCCCCTGCGGCTTCGATAAGTTTGGCGAGCACCGCGGCTCCCTCTTGCGCGCTTTTCGCGCCGCCAGACGTCAGGATTCTTTTCGCGCCGCTTTGTATCACATCTTCGAGCGCTTGGTGTAAGTCGGCAGGTTCGTCGAACGCGCGGTGATATGTCACCGGCAACGGCCTCACAAGCTCGACGAGTTCCCTCGTTCGCTCGACGTCGACTCGATGGTCTTTCGTCAAGACGCCCAGTACGACGCCATCCATTCCAGATTCTTTGGCGCCAACAATGGAACGCTTCATCTCCGCGAACTCCGCAGTCGAATAGACGAAATCTCCCGCGCGTGGCCGGATCATTACAAAAATGGGGATGCGAACCTGTTCGTGCACAGTACGAACGAGATCATCGCCGGGTGTAATTCCGCCGCAAGACAAATCACCGCAGAGTTCGATGCGGTCCGCGCCGCCGCGCTCCGCTGCCAGCGCCGCTTCAAGCGTCTCGACACTGATTTCGAGCAGGAATTTCTGGTTCATGTGCGAAGTCCCGCGGCAGAGACAACATGAGTGAGCGTGCCGTGAGTCCAATTCCAGAACATTCCCAGCAGCGCGGCGGCGTTCCAACCCCACAAGAAGAAACGCATTTCATTTGGACGATAAGCGCGGTTTTTCCACAGTAGAATCGCATCGATTAAAAACCAGAGGGCACCGAAAGCGAGGAAGCCCGTGATGATCCAGTCGCGAAAATAGATTCGCACCAGCGTGGTTTCAACACACAAAAAGGCTGCAATCAAGAATTTAGCGCGCACTCTCCCGATCGAGGTTGCAGTTGTTCGCCGGCCGCTCAAGCGGTCGGGCTCGATGTCCATCACCTCACCGAAAATATGAGAGTGCATGGCAAACAACGCGCCAAATAAGAAAGTCTGCCATGGAAGTTGCGGAGTGTTGTTCAACCACCTGCTCAACACGAAAACGAGCAGGTAGCTCGCTTGAATCAGCACGTCGAACGGAGGGCGGCCTTTCCAGGCGATGCCAGGCGCGTTGTAGACGCCGACGGCCAGTAGAAGCAGGGCATACCACCACAAAATACGCGGACCAACGAAGTAGTAGAACAGCGCCGCAAACGGAAGTTGCACCCCAGCGATGTGCCATTTCAAGACGGCAAGCTGTTCGCGCGCGCCCCGCGCACCAAACAGGAACGTGCCTTTGCGCGGGTTCAGCGCATCGGTTTCCGCGTCAACAATGTCGTTGACGCCATAAAGCACGAGCCCGAGTGGGAAAAGCACGAAAAACAATCCCAACCAGAGTTTGCCGGAATGTAAGAAATCTGCATGGCCGAGCGGCATAAGATAAAAAAGGGCTGTTGTGCTCCACAGCCCAGGCCGGGAAACCTGCAACAAGAAAACCAGATAAGAATGAGATCGTTGACGGACGGAGGTATTTGGAGAGGTTTGGGCGGCTTCGGCCATCTGGCCCAATATAACGCGATTCAGGCTGGGCCTGGGTATTCAAACTGGCACGATGTGATGATGAATCGTTTCGCCCGTTTCAAATTCTTCGCAGAACAAGTAGGTGATAAGGAGGCCGACGGGCAGCTAAACGCGCGGACGCTAGATGAGACCGAATGAGGCGAACGCCGTGATCGATGCACAGCCCAGGGCAACGCCCATGACCACACCCGCCAGGACATCGCTCAGAAAGTGCATACCCAGCACGATGCGAGATACCGCAATGCTTAGCGCCAGGAATAAAAGCACCCCTTCGAGCGAGGGATAAAAGTAGCTGACGACCAGCGCGATCGAAAACGCGGTCATCGTGTGGCCCGACGGAAACGAAAACTTGTCCGGCGGCAGCACCTTCGACCAGCAGTGCGGCTCGATCTGGCAAGGCCTCGGCCGCTGGCTCAGTCTCTTCAAGGCTTTGAATACAAAAATGCCCAGAACCGCCGCTGACCCCGCAGCGCCGATGGCCGAAAATCGCTGCGGGCCTCCATAGGTGAGCAACATCAGCCCCAGACCGTACCAGATCCAGCCATCGCCCATGCGCGTGGCCGCGATCATCCAGATGCGAAACCAGCGCGGGGCGCGCCAGCGATTCATCCGCCGCATCAGCCGGTGATCGCGCCGATCGATATATCCCCAGAGGTTGCGTGCGACTGCCATCGCCTTACCTCACCCAGACGGCTGGAAACAGACAAGCGCTTTCAATAAGAAAGATGCACAAATAGGCGAGAAGATTTCTCGCATGCAAATCGCGTGCGCAGGCAAAGCCCTTCGCCTTGCTTGCATCGACGGATTGGAGGTCTTGCTCACGCGCATCGCAACTTGCCCAGTTGGCCTCGAAGTTCGAATCCATATCCCAAAGCATCCGTTTGCGCTTCCCACCGCGCTCGACGGCCGAGGACCATTTCCGGCAAAAACGAATCTCGTTCATCCAGTGCCCCACAGTAAGAGCCGGTACCAGCACCGCGAGCGGCGACAGTGCCAGCGTCCACGGTTTGTCCCGGAAAAGCGATCTGACGATGCTGAACACGTCTGCCGTAAGCTTGCCGCAGCTCCCATGCACGCCGTGTACGCCTCCGCATCCTGCCCGCAGCCCGGCGAAAAACTCATCCGCTGTCCGCGCACCAGGCACTTCCGTGAAGGTATGTCCCACACCGGCGATCGTGTGCGAGTCGCTGCCGGCAATCCCGATTTTCCCCAGCCGCGCCGCCAACCGTGCGGCACTGTCATTGGCCGCCGGCCACATCTGCCCGTTGCGCGTCTCAAACGCCGGAACATAGGATTCAAACCAATGAAAATCTTCCTCTTTCCGGCGGCCCGTCAAACCGGAGAAAACGTGATTGGCGCTGAAAAACAGCTTACGCTCCGTGAGGTACATCAGTAGCGCAATAAAATCGTTACTACGGCGCTGAATTTCAGCATGGTCGCGTTCCGTGATGCCATAGACGCCCATGTGCATCTGGGTGCCGCTGGGCATCCGAACGGTAACCTCCTCGCTCAGGAAGAAGTCCGGGTGGCGCCGCAAGGCTTCCGCGCCGTCTATGGAGTCATGGTCCGTTATGGTGACGATGGACATGCTCATCCGCTTCAGCCGGTCATAGACTTCGGCGGGATCGTTGTAGGACTCCCGGCAGATGCGATTCAGCCCGGGAACGGTGAACATTCCGGATGCGATCGAGTGAACGTGAAGGTCGCAGCGCATGGTGCAATTGTCGGCTGTGGATATGAACAGCCTGTAAAGAGGTCGCGAAATCTGCGTGAACGTGTCCATGGAGCTCATTGAACACAAGTGGTTTATTGACTTATCCACATGGCATGGAGTGTGCTCTGGTGCGACGCCTCCATCGTGTGGCACAATCGGCGCAATGAAAAAAGTTCACGTCCTCTTCCATGATGGCGGAGGGGGACATCGCAACGCCGCCGTCGCTCTGCAAACGGTCATTGGCCAGCAACAGCGCGACTGGCAGATCGAACTCATCCAGTTTCAGGACCTTACTGACCGGCTGGACGTCCTGCGCAAGCTGACCGGCATACGCATCCAGCAGCAATACAACATCCTCCTGCAAAACGGCTGGACCCTGGGCAGCACCTATCTCCTCCGCGTGCTTCAGGCGACTATCCGCTTGTTTCACATGCCGTTAGTGAATCTGCTCGAAAGATTTTGGCGTGAGAAGCCGGCGGATCTGCTCATTTCCGTGATTCCCCATTTCAACCGGCAGATTTGTGAAAGCTGGACCAAGGTTTATCCCGCCCGCCCTTTTGTCACCATCATCACCGACCTGGCCGATTTTCCGCCGCGATTCTGGATCGAGCCGATCAAAGATCAATATGTCATCGCGGGTACGGAAAAAGCCGCCGATCAAGCGCGCTCGATGGGACATGACGACGCTCACATTTTTCTGACTTCGGGAATGATCCTACGACCAGATTTTTATTTGGAAGACAATTCCGATCCGCTGGAACTGCGGAAAGAAATGGGTTTGCGCCCCGACTTGCCAACGGCGATTGTTCTCTTCGGCGGCCACGGTTCGAAAGTGATGTACGACATCACCGAGCGATTGAACGCGGCGGGCTTGCCGCTGCAACTGATTTTGATTTGTGGCCGGAACGAAGAGCTAGCGGCCAAGCTGCGCGCTCGCCAGTGGAAGTTGCCCAACCATGTCGTGGGCTTCACGAAGGAAGTGCATCGGCTGATGCGTGCAGCTGATTTTCTGATCGGCAAGCCCGGCCCCGGCAGCATCGCGGAAGCTATGGTTCGCAAGCTCCCGGTGTTGATCGAATGCAACGCCTGGACGCTCCCGCAGGAACGGTACAACGCAGAGTGGGTGCAGGAGAAAGGTGTAGGCATCGTATTGAAAAGCTTCGAAGATGTGGCGGAGAGTGTGAAGCGGATGCTCGATCCTGCGTCACTCGCCGCGTTTCGAAGGAACGTGGAAGCGCAAGAGAACAGCGCCGTTTTCGAAATCCCCGAGATTCTGGCGAAGCTTCTCGGTGAGCCTGGCGCCGAGCCCCGTTCTCGCACGCCAGCGCCGGTAGCAACGCACACTCTCTAGCCGGTTCCGTGGTGGAACTAAATACTTACAACTTAGAACTGCTTTCAGAGCTGGGCATGCTCGGCGCTGCCCGGATGCGGGAACCGTGGGCCGGCGTGCGAATTATGGGTTGGCGTCTGCATGTGGGGTTTCGCGCACTTTGTTGCCCGCCAGCGCGAGACGTACCGCTTCGAATCGCACATCTTCACGCAGCCGCCTCGCAGGCGCGATTCCGCACAATGGCAGTAGCACCCGCCTGCCGGAACACTCTGCAGTAACGCAGGTGTGTCCGCGAGGAGCGCGAGCGAACAGGCCAGAAGGGTGATTCCGAGGAGATATAGTCTGCAGAGGGGACGCCGCCACGAGAAGAGTTTGCTGAAGAGCCAGCGCATGGGAGTATTCTGCGGAGAGTGTGGGAAAAAACCGATAGCCCCGCGAGTTCGAAAGTCTTGTTACCAGGGTCCTGGAACCAGGTGGCAAGGGTGCGCCCGACTGCGATGAAGAGAGGCCGTTCCCGATTCAGTCTGGAGACCGTTCCGAATTGGACTAGGAGTACCGATTTGGAGCGCGTAGAGGAGTTCTCTACAAAGCTAAACTTAAGATAATAAGATGCTTATCTAATTCCGGGAGGAACTCTGCATTGGCGGGAGCCGTGCATTAGAGGGTTGCGTGGGCGCGTTTGAAATGACGAGATGTGAAAAGAGACAAGCGAGGGGGAAGGGGCCTGTTTGTCAGTTTTTGCAGATCGTTCCCGCCTGCCTCTGAGAGGGAGGCTAGTGGTATGTCCCGTATATAACTTTACAAAACAGCGCCCTTCTTTTTTCCCCTGGGCTGGGTGGATCCTGGTTTGATCTGCTCCATCTTGGCCCGCGCGCGATCGATCTTTTTGATGATGTCCTCAACCGTGGCGCTCCAGATGAACGGCTTGGGGTTTTG
>Ga0193733_1000108_pt1 | contig 30129 bp, 25 predicted proteins | sample U1s2metaG_FD_145076 | JGI IMG/M metagenome (GOLD analysis project Ga0193733, IMG submission 145076) | Soil microbial communities from a riparian zone of the East river system, Colorado, United States - U1s2 | ecosystem: Environmental > Terrestrial > Soil > Riparian zone | place: USA: East River...
TCATCGGCTTCCACGGAGAACATCCTCTGGAAGGCTATCGGCGACTGACGTTCATGATGCTGGACGCCGACGTGGTGGCCGTGAGCCCGTCCAGCGTTTGGCGCGTACTTCAGCAGGCCGGACTGCTGGACGGTTGCCCAACGTTGAGATTTCCGGCGACCCAATTGACTCTCCTAGAGTCTAATTATGGCAGATTGAGGGGCCCACCTAAGAAGACGGGCCCTACAAGACGGATCAGGATTCCGGCAGGGTCGGGCAGCCGGGGAAATCGCGCAGGGAGGTGTTACCTATATATTGAAGGTCGGCGATGCCGATTTTGCTGGTGTAGAAGCCGTCGGTGGTGAGATTGCGCAGAAACGCAAAGAAGGCCACACCCTGGCTGAGCGAGGCATCCTGCTTGGCATTTTTGCGGAAGGCGATGAGGTCCATGATTTCTTTTTTCTGCTCCGGGGTGCACTCCATAAAGACATTGCCGTAACGATCCGTGCAAGCGGCGTCGAGCCAGAAGAGGCCGCCGCCGAGCTTTAATTGATATTCGGGGTTTTCGCTGGTGAGCAGATCGATGAATTCCGGCGCGCCGGCCTCGACTGCGCCGCCGGATTTTTCGTCTTTCGGAATGATGGCGTCGCACAGGAATGTCACCGCCGCGTACTGCGAGGCGGAAAAATATTTGGGAGCGTACTTCCCCGCCGGGGCTACAGCTTTCTCCTTGTGCACCATCTGGTGGATGTACTCGGCGGCTTCCGCGGGGATGACCCGTAGTACGGAGCCGCCGGCTGCGCCCAGAGCCAGCGTCCTTAATATGTCACGCCTACTTATACTTTCATTCGCCATGATGGGCCTCACGACAAAGGACGGAAGGATTTAACACAGAGTTCACGGAGGACACAGAGATCACGGAGAAGACGGAGAAAAGAGCCAGACGGGCGGGGCAAGCCCCGCCCCTACAGACCCGCGGCAATGCGCTTACGCGCGGCATACTAGAGGTTGCCTTTCTTGGCTTCGTCGAGAAGATATTCGGAGGTGCGCCAGGAGAGCGCCATGATCGTGAGCGTCGGATTCTTGTCTGGGTTGGTGACCAGCGGCGCGCCATCGGTGACGAACAGATTCTTCACATCGTGCGCCTGGCAGAAGCCATTGAGCACGGAGGTTTTCGGATCGGCGCCCATGCGCGCGGTGCCCACCTCGTGAATAATCTTGCCGCCTTCTTCAATCCCGAAGGGATACTGGCCGTGGATGGAAGTTTTGGTCCTATATTCGCCGCCCATGGTCTCGACGATGGCGCGAAACGTCTCCTGCATGTCCTTGGCCTGGAGCAGCTCGTAATCCGACCACTTGAAGTGGAAGCGCAAAGCGGGGATGCCCCACTGATCGACGACGTCGGGATCGATCTCGCAGTAGGTGTCCGCATTGGGAAGCATCTCGCCGCGGCCGGCGAAGCCGATGTGGGTGCCGTAGACCTGGCGGGCGCGCTGCTTCAAATGGGCGCCATAGCCTTCTTCATCGTGACACAAGCCATGGAACATGCCGACGCCGGGCATTTCGCGTCCGCCGCCAAATTCGATGTGATAGCCGCGGGGAAAATCATTCTTGCGGTCGAATTTCCACCAGGGCATGTACATGTGCATTCCGCCGACGCCATCGTGATTGTGGGGCGGCGTCTTCTCCAACTGCGGGAAGTAGCCAGAACCGGCGCTCCCGACGGAGTCGGTGAGATATCTGCCGACCGTCCCGGAAGAGTTGGCGATGCCGCCTGGAAAGGCGGAGGATTTGGAGTTCAGCAGCAGCCGAGCGGATTCGCAGGCGCTGGCGGCCACCACGACGGCGCGCGCGCTGATTCGTTTTTCCGTGCGCGTCGCTTTATCAACGTAGGAGACACCTTCCGCTTTGCCTTCTTTGCCGACGACAATTTCGCGGGCCATCGCGCCGGTAATCAGCGTCAGCTTTCCCGTTTTCATCGCCGGGGGCAGCAGAACCTGGCTGGAGCTGAAATTTGATGCCGTGATGCAGCCGCGGCCGCACTGGCCGCAATAGTGGCAAGGCAGGCGGCCGTTAAGCGAGCGCGTGATGATCGCGAGGCGCGAGGGAATGCAGATGATGTTGAGCTTGTCGCAGGCCTTCTTGACCATCAATTCGGTGCAACGCGGTTTGGGAGGAGGAAGGAAGACGCCGTCGGGCGCGCTTGAAACGTTTTCTTTCGTTCCGAAGACGCCGATGTAAGCTTCGGTCTTGTCGTAGTATGGCGCGAGGTCTTCGTAGGTGATGGGCCAATCGTCGCCGAGGCCATCGCGCGTTGCCGACTTGAAATCGATGGGAGCGAAGCGGAGCGCGATGCGGCCCCAGTGGTTGGTGCGGCCGCCCACGATGCGCGAACGAAACCACTGGAAATTCGCGCCCGGCGCCGAAGTATAAGGCTCGCCCTCAATCTGCCAGGCCCCGTTGGGCGCAAGGAACTCGCCAAAATTTTCGCGGGCGTGGCCGCCCACGCCCGCGCCGCGGTGCAGCGATTCGTACGGCCACATGAGCATCTTGAAATCTTTTTCGGGATTTAGGTTTGGCCCGGCTTCGAGCAGCACGCAATTGAGGCCGCCTTCGGTGAGAACTTTTGCCGCCATGCCGCCGCCGGCGCCGGAGCCGATAATGCAAACGTCGTACCGCTTTGGAGAACGGGTCACTTGAGCCATGCGATGCTATCTCCCTACAGATTGTTCTTCTTGATTTCGGAAACCGCGAAATCGCAAGCGCGCGCCGTCAACGCCATATACGTGAGCGAAGGGTTCACGCACGATGCGGAGGTCATGCACGCGCCATCGGGCAGGAAGAGATTCTTCGCGTCATGGGCCTGATTGTGCTCGTTCAAAACAGACGTTTTGGGATCGCGGCCCATCCGCGCGGTGCCCATTTCGTGAATTCCAAGACCGGGCGTGGAAATTTCCTGATAGACAAAAATTTCCTTGCCGCCGGCCGCCGCGAGCATTTCCGCGGCCTGCACTGCAATGTCTTTCGACATGGCGTGTTCGTTATCGCGCCACTCAAAGTGAATCTGCAAAGTGGGGATCCCCCAGGCGTCGAGCTTTTCTTTATCCACTTCCACGTAATTGCTGTGATAGGGCAAGCACTCGCCGAATCCGCCCATTCCCATGCGCCAGGGGCCCGGCATCTTGAGAGAGTTTTTGAAGTCCACGCCGATTCCGGCACGGGAGGCGGCTGCTGACAAGCCGTCGCGGCTTCCTCCGCCCTGGTAACCATAGCCGCGGATAAATTCTTTTTGCTTTGTTTTGACGTTGCGGAACCGAGGGATGTAGATGCCGTTGGGGCGGTTGCCAAAAGGTATTTTGTCTTCATGACCGGGCATTTCACCGCCGGCGCCCGCGCCCATGTGGTGATCCATCAGGTTGTGGCCGAGTTCGCCGCTGGAGTTGGCGAGGCCGTCGGGAAATTCCGGCGTTGCGGAATTCAGCAGAATGCGCGTGGATTCGAGCGTGGAAGCGCAAATGAAAAAGACGCGTGCCTTGAATTCCAGCGCGTTTTTGGTTTGCGCGTCAATCACGCGAACGCCGCTGACGCGGCGCGTTTGCGGATCGAAGACCATGCTGTGCACAACACTGTACGGGCGAATGGTGAACCGGCCGGTTTTTTGCGCGGCGGGAAGAGTGGAATTCAGGCTGCTGAAATACGATTGCGTGATGCAGCCGCGGTGGCAAACGCCGCAGTAGTGGCAGGCAGCGCGGCCTTTGTGCACGCGCGTGAGCACGGCCGAGCGGCCGATGGTCATGATGCGATCATCGAAATTTTTCGCGAGCGCGGCACGGAAATCCTGTTCGACGCAGGTCATTTCCATGGGCGGGAGAAATTTGCCGTCGGGTAATTGCGACAAGCCTTCGGCCTGGCCGCTGATGCCGGCGAACTCTTCCACGTAGTCGTACCACGGCGCAACGTCCGCGTAGCGGATCGGCCAATCCACGGCGATTCCGTCTTTCGAATTCGCTTCGAAATCGAGATCGCTCCAGCGATAACTCTGGCGCCCCCAAGTGATGGATTTTCCGCCGACCTGGCGGCCGCGAATCCACGAAAACTTTTTGCCGGGATCGTAGGTATAAGGATTTTCCTTATCGCTGACGAAAAATTTGTTGGAGTACTCATCGCAAGCGTAATAAACCTCGCGCTGGATAGGTTGCGTGCGCTGGCGTTCGGCGCGGTCATCCCAGCCGCGGTATTTCAGGTCATAGATGGGAACGTGCTCGACGTAATCCTGCTCCGGAACGATGGAGCGCCCCGCTTCAAGGACGAGAGTGTTCAGACCTTTTTCGGTGAGCTCTTTTGCCGCCCAGCCGCCGGTGATGCCCGAGCCGACGACGATTGCGTCGTAAGTATTGGTAGCCATGTGGATCTCCCCTATGCCTTTTTCTCTGCGGGCAAAGGCAAGCAGCCATGGTGCGCGCCCGGAATGATTTGCAGATTCAATTCTTGTGAGAAGCCGATCTCGGAAGTGTAGTATCCGTGAACGGTAATGCCTTTAAAGACGTTGAAAAATTCGCCGCGCAACTGTTTATCGCGCTCTTCCGGGATGGTGTTGCCATGGCGCATCCTGCGAGTGCGTTGTGCGGCGACGGATTCGTCCATGGAACGGAGCAATGTGACTTGCTGGGCGGGCGAAGCATCCACGAAATCCTTTCCGAAGAGGTCGTTAGTTTGCTTGTCCACTCCGGCGAGACCGTCGAGAAAATTCCTGCGTTCTTCGGCGTCGGCCCATTCTGTGAGGATGACGTCAATGAATTCATTGACGCGCGCACCTTTGGCGCCGGGAGTATCCGTTGCGGGAATGATCTGATCGATCATCGCGACAACCGTGTCGTTCTGGTGCGGGTTGAGCGTGCGCAGCGTGTATCCGGATGCGGGGTGCGCTCCTTTGAAAAAAACAAAAAGATTCGTGGGCAGTGCGGGCAAAACACCGCCAGCCATGAGCAACCTCAACGCTTCACGCCGCTGCATAATTCCTCCCTGACTTTACTGCACGATTCGAATGCCTCAGCACGAGGGGCGCGCGTGTTAAAAAACTCGCCGGCAACCCGGGTCATTCACCCAAAAGTTCTTTGCGCACGTTTTTCAAAACGTAAGCGGCGCGTTCGACCCCGACTTCTCCGGCGAGAATAGGGTCTTCATTTTCAATGCTGAGAATGCCTTCGAAGCCGACGTCCATATAAGCCTTGACGATCGACTTCCAAAGGCTGGCGCTGTGGCCATAGCCGACAGCGCGGAACGTCTCCGAGGCTAGGTCAAGTTCGCTGGTTTCAAACGCAAAGTTCAGCACTCCATACTTATTGACGTTCTCTGGAAAGAAAACGGTGTCTTTCATATGCGCGTGGAAAAGGGCGCCCTGTTTACCGAGAAAGTGGATGACTTCGACCGCATCGCAGCCCTGCCAGAAGAGATGGCTCAAATCGCAGTTCGCGCCAATTTCTTCGCCGACGGCCTCGCGCAGTTTCATCAATGTTCGGGGATTATAGACAACAAAGTTCGGATGCATTTCGAAAGCAAGACGTTTGACGCCGTGATCGCGCGCGTATTTGGCTGCTTCCTTCCAATAGGGGATGACTTTTTCTTTCCACTGCCAGTCCTGCATGTGGGCGTATTCGGGGGGCCAGCGATAGGTGATCCAATTCGGCTGGGTATCCTGCGGAGTACCGCCCGGACAGCCGGAAAAACCGACGATGACTTTTACGTCGAGGATTTCGGCGAGGAGGACCGTCTTGCGGAAGGTATCGATGTCTTTCTGGGCATGCTTGGGATCGGGATGAATGGGGTTGCCATGACAACTGAGAGTGGCGACGCGAATTCCGCGGTCTTCGAATTTTTTCTGCCAGGCTTTGGCTTTGCTGCGGTCGGCGATGAGTTCATCGAGAGGACAATGACGGTTGTTCGGATAGCCTCCTGTGCCGATCTCCATGGCTTCGAGACCAAGGGTGGTGATCTTGTCCAGCATGGTGTCGAGGGAGAGATGGTCATAGACCGGATCAAACACGCCAATAGGAATCTTGCGCAAGCTACCGGAAGCCTTGGCTGCGGGAAAGCCTAAAAGCGAGGCTTCGGAATTTGCCGCATGTGCGATTGTTTCACCCCCGGGGACTGCAGCCGCGAGCAGACCGCCCGTGGCAGCCAGAAACTCTCTCCGGCCGATGGCGGAGTCCTTGGGTTGTTTCTTCATGCGCGTCTCCTCGATGAACGCAGCATTAGAGTAAGCACCAGCGAGTCCGACGCATTATACGACGGCGCACGCTCCGGACAAGCAAGTAAATCGTTCTTCCAAGGGAATTCATCTGGAACCCAGAAAGCGCGGGCAGGCAAGGAGTGAGAGACCAGGGCTTGCGGTTAGCGAGGCTTTAACTCTGCCAGCGAGGGGATGGAAACAGCAACGGTCAGCGCGCGCTCCGGCTGTGGATTCTTGTGCTGCAATGCCTGGACGAGCATCTCGATGGCCTGCCCGGTATTGGGAGGAACATAGATGGTCGCGGCCAAGAGCCCGGTGCGCACCCAGGATTGGCCGGTCTTGGGCAAGCCGTCACAGCCGGTAAAGGGCAGTTTCAGCCAGCGTTCCCGCTCCGATTCGTTCGCCAATTCTTCAAAGGCCTTCCTGGCCCCGACGGCCATGGAATCATCCTGCGCGCCAACCAAATCCAGGGCTGCCCTTTGCGAGGTACTCAGTTTCAGCCAAGAACGGAGGGCTCGCTGAGCGCTCTCCTCGGTCCATTGCGCTCTGAGCACGGTGACGTGAATATTGGACGGTTTCGTCTCCCGCATCCCCAAGGCGCGTTCTTTGGCCGCGGAATTCTCCGCCGGCCCTTGAATATAGAGGATCGCGCCGCCATGGGGCAGCAGAGCGGCAAATTGACGGCCCTGAATCCGGCCAATTTCGAAATGGTTGGAGCTCACGCCGAAAACAGGAGCAGACGATGATTTGCGTAATTCCGGGATGTAGGCGGCGTCGCGATTCAGCACGGCCCAACCGATACCGGCGGATGCGGCCGCCCGGGCGACTTGGGGTAAAGCGGTGCCACCGACAGGCTCAAAAACAACAGCATCCGGCCTCTTATCCTCAACAGCCTGGATGGCTTTCAGGATCTGGGTGCTCTGCGTAATCGCGTCGTTATCCGCATAAACAATTTGGACTTCCGTGCCTAGTCTGCGGGCCATCTGCTCGGCGGATAGCGCCTGTTCGATCTGGTAGTCATTGTCGTTCGTCGTCAGGGAAACCAAAAAGCGCAACTTTTTCATGGCGGTTCGAAGCCCCTCTATGGACCCCCTGCTAACGATACATGGGGCGGGGTCGCAGCAAACAGAAAGTGCAACAAGCGTTTCTTCAGCGCAAATGGCCCCTCGGTGGATATCTTAACTCTTTGGGAAAAAGAGGAGATGCGCAAGATTCATTGCAAGGGAGGTTGGCCGCCACGGACGGCCCGCGGGCCAGTTGGGACAACGATTGCGGGGCTTGCTGCGAGTTTGGACTTAGCCGCAGGATTGGGGCAGAAACCTTCAGGCGGAACGACGCGGGTCCCTTCCATAACGGAATGGAATGGAATGGAATGGAACTGGTCGACGGGAAAATCCGTGAGTGTGTCCAGTTTTCCAGAGGGCCAGCGAATATCGACGCGATCGACTTTGGCGGGGTGCTCAACGCGAAATGTAAACGAAGTTCGTTCTGCGACAAATAACTGCCGCCGCTGTGGACCTCGTCACTTTGCGCCATTCCCCTTGCGATTACCTTGACTCTCATGCCGATCGCGAGTTGGTTGTTCTTTGTTCCTGGCGAGGCAGGTTGACTACAGGTCCGGCCAGCCGTCGAAGTCGTAGTCACCGATCGCTCCCCATTAAGTTCTTTGGCCGTTTCACCCGGGCTTGTGAATCAGAAATAATGATATTCTAAAGAAAAACAATGATATTCTTGCGCTGGGAAGAATGGAGGGTAGGGAAGCCCTCCTCTCTTGGAGAGAGTCGCCAGGGGCACCTTTTTTATCCGTACAAATGTAGGACCATGCTGGCCCTCAGGAGAAACCTCGCGCTGGCATGGGGCGTAGAATACTCGTCTGACAAAGGCCAAGTTGAGCTAGAATCGCGACTTACGGGACGTCGGGCGAACCTGGCAGGATGTATTCTCACGCTCGGGCACGCCATTTCCCATATCCCAATTTTGGAAGATGCTCGAAGGTTTCTGTAAATGACGCCACCGCCGAGAAAGAAGTCTGTCCCGCGCAACGAGGATAAGGTCACCTTAAAGACCATTGCGGAGCATCTCGGGCTGACCCCGGGAACGGTCTCAGCCGCCCTGAACAATTCTCCCGCGGCACGCTCCATTCCCGAGCATACGAAAAATCGCATCATCCAGGCGGCGCAAGCGCTCAATTACCGGCCTAACTTTTTTGCCCGCACCCTGCGCCTCAAACGAACCTATACCATCGGCGTCATCGCCGAGGAAATTGGCGACGCGTACGGCTCGATGGTGATCAGCGGCATCGAAGAATACTTGCGCAAAAACAATTATTTTTTCCTTACGGTGATCCACCGGCATGATCCGAAGCTCCTGCAAACCTACGCGCAAATGCTTTTGACACGCGGCGTGGAGGGCTTCATCACCACGGATACGTCCCTCACGGAAAAGCTTGCTCTGCCTACCGTCGCCGTGGCGGGGCATCAGCGTGTCGATGGCTTGACCAACATCATCCTGGACCACACGCGTGCCGCCAGGCTGGCCCTCGAACATCTTCGCGATCTTGGTCACGAGGATATCGCCTTCATTAAAGGACAGACCATGAGTTCGGATTCCACCGTGCGTTGGAACGCGATCTGCGAGGTGGCGCAGCAACTCGGCATCCGCATTCGTCCCGAGCTGACCATCCAACTAGAGGGCTTCGATTCGACGCCCGGCATTGGATTTTCCTTCACCAAGCAACTCCTGGCTAGGAAACATCCTTTCACGGCACTTTTTGCTTACAACGACATTGCGGCCATCGGCTCGATTTGGGCCTTCCACGAAGCAGGCCTGCGTGTGCCGGAAGATATTTCTATTGTCGGCTTCGATGATATTCCCGGAGCAGCTTACGCCAATCCCGGCTTGACCACGGTGAGGCAGCCACTCATAAAGATGGGGCAAATCGCCGCGCAAACTGTCGTTGATCTAATCGAAGGACGCGGCGAGTATGTTCCGGAAATCGCCATTGAGCCCGAGTTTGTGATTCGTCAGTCCACAGGACCCGCCCCCGTCCGTCAATTACGGACCATCGCAGGAGGCGCGCAACACTTGCAAGAAGGCTACCTAGCTAAATAGGTTCGCGGGCCGGCGAAGAAATATCTTCAAGAATCATCTTGTTTCTGGGCAAACTCGCATAGAGTTCGACAGGTTACGACGCACGATAAATTTGTTCTAACGGATGGCCGCAGAATTATGATGGATTGGGAGAGTTCGGGGCACCACGGCGCGTGGATGGCGATGATTTGGACCGTCAGCCGCACACAGGTCTTCAGCATCGCAGAATTTGGCTCTGCCCTCGGCCAGCGGTCAGGGAAGAACAAGTTGCAATGGTCCGGTGCGGACGCCTAGCCACTGTGGCAGACACAAGAGTTTTCAGTCATCCGCAGGTAGTCGAAGACCAAGCGCACGTTGCGCGTGAGTTGTCTCATTTTCTGCGCCCCACTTCCTGAGCCTTTGGATTTGATCACACTGATGGCGAAACGGCGAAGCCGGGTCATATTTTCCGGGCCGTGACCGGTGCGGATGCGACTGCGGTCTTCATCATAGTTCCAGTCGATGATGTAGTGACAACTGTTCTGTCGGGTGAAGGACTGGCGCGATGTCAAGGTTGCCCTCGGTCCGTTTCCAGCCCCTCCCCATAAGAACTGCTCGTGCGGTTTTCCCGCAAGCAGCTCACCCAGTAGGTTTCGTCGAAAGGGTTATGTGTCGGGTCGGGTAGCAGGGACTTTCACGTCAGTCTCTTCGCCCCGGGTAGTGGCTGGACCTTCCAGTCCCAGTACAATCCGAGTACGCCGTGGAGATATTCATTAGTCCATCGCCGCCATCCGATACTCGTCTTTTTCCGCCGCTTCCTTCGCGTGAGCAGGTTGCGAACCTTCATCTCCGTGTAGTCGCGCACTTCACTGAAGGCGCGGCTCGAGTTGCCGACTCGGAAGTATGCGACCCAGCCGGCCAGCGAGGCATTGATCTGCTCGATCATCTTCGGCAGGGGCGTTGCTCCACCATGTCGGATGATGTCACGTATCTTCGCCTTGATGGCTTTGCGGGCCTTCTTCTTCGGAGTCATCTGGAGATAGTGGCCGTTTCCCTTACGCTTCCGGGTGCGGCGCAGATCAAACCCCAAGAACCCAAAGGCTTCTCCCTTCAATAGATCCACTACCTTGGTTTTCTCCTTGTTCAGCTCTACCCCAAGCGGTACGAGCTGTTCTTGGAGCCGTTGCTGGGCCCGTTCAGCCCAACCTCGCTTAGAGTGGTGGCCATTGATGGTGATGACGATATCATCGGCGAACCGATGATAGTTCACCTCCTCGTAGGGTTCTTCTGCCGTCTTGCGTCGTATCGCGTCGAAGGTCCAGTCCAGCTCGTTCAAGTAGATATTCGCCGCCAGCGGACTGAACGGGCCCCCTTGTGGGACGCCGACCTTTCCTCCGACCTTGAGAATCTGCTTTACGAGGTGCAGCACTTCTGGATCCTGGACTCGCTTCGCGATCTTGTCTAGCAGCACCGATTGCCGGATCGTGTCAAAATAGCGTGATAGATCAACATCTATCACCGTAGACATGAGCCGCAACACACTGCGTCTGACTTCCGCTAATGCGCGGTGTGGTGAGCGCCGGGGGCGGAATCCGTAGGAGTTCGTGCAGAAGTCTGCCTCGAAGATAGGCTCGAGGATCAGCTTCACCGCTCCTTGCACTACGCGATCGCGAATGCAAGGAATTTGAAGTGTCCTGACTTTGCCGTTCCCCTTCGGGATATCCTTCCGGCGATTCGGTTTGGGTTCGTATCTGTTCGCTACCAGGTCATCCCGTAGGGCCGCAAGAAAGGCGGTTCGCCCTTGAGCCTCGATGTCCTTGAAACTCTGGCCATCGACGCCTGGGGCGCCTCCATTCTGTTTGGCATTACAGTAGGCCTGTTCGAGGGTCTCCGCCTTTGTAACATGCACGAAGAGCCCCCAGAAGCGATGCGTCGGTTCCGACTTCGCCTTTCGATAAATCCGTCGCCGCAGATCCTGCAGATTGACGGGTGCTTTTATCATTTCACCCCTGCCTCACTTTGACGAACGGAGCACTTACCGGTCCGGGTCCTTCCCTCCAGACGTGTTTTACTGCACGCCTATCAACGGTAGTACGACCCGATCCGTCGCCCGGATGCCTGCGCCTGCATTTCCCACTCACGGTTATAGCAAGCGCCTCTTCGGCGAGATTTCTTCGCCGGGCACCGCGGGCTTCTCCAGTTGACACATCCGCCTTCACACCATGTCGCCGCTGATACCCCGCCGGTGAGAGCTGCCGCATCGGACTCGTTTCGGTCAGCCCTTGCTGCTTTCGCGCGTTATCGATAGTCTCAGCCACCGGATTTTTCATGTAACGAGGCTACGTCTGCGTTCACTGCACGTTGCAACCTGGTGTGTTGCGCATACTCCTTTCCGAGTATGTTGTCAGAGGGCTTCATCGTTTCGCTTTCGCTCCGCGACGCCTCTCCTGCTACGAGGCCTGAGTCTTTTAGCCTCGGTCGGACTTTCACCGACTGGTTGATGTGCCCTTCTCTGGACGCGCCAATGGCGCAGTGACCGCGGTTGACTTGCAGAACCCGCTGCGGGTCGGCTTGTTGGGGAGTCCGACTGGTGATGCCGTAGGCAATGTCCAGAGTGCTTTCTCCAGTCTTTTTCTTCGTGACGTGCCGCTCGATGACGAAAGCTTGGGCCACGTGAGGAAAGTGCAGGTAATCGTTCAGTTCCGTGGTGGTCCAGATCTTGCGGGTTTCCACTCGTCCGTGATCCGGGGGCGTATGCTCCACGAAATGCGCTTCCCCACGATCTTGAAAATAGAGTTTCAGATCTTCCAGAACTCCCGGCTGATTGCCTTTGACGGTGAAATGGTAATGCGCCTTGCGCTTGGTGACCAAATAGTCGGCCAGCTCGCGCTGCGTCAACAGGGCATCGGCACTGACCTCCTTGCCCGCAATCTCGATGGCCTCGAGCAGGGGGATGGCGGTCTTGATCTCGTTGGTGCGTTTGACTTCTTCCTTTTCCTTATCCGCTACGGGCAAGGTGACTTTTTTTGGGTGTAGCAAGTTTTGCTCTGATGACCGACCACGCTCAGCACATGAGTTTGCTGACCTTGCTCATCCAGGGCGTTGCACATAGTCTTGCCGTCGATGGCCAGACTCTCATCTCCCGCGCCATAGACTTCGTTCCAGCGTTGCAAGGCCTGGTCCAGATGCGCGGGGGTGACGCGGATCAGCACATTGCGCAGGACGTACTCGCTGGGCACGACATAACGGCCCTCTTCGCGACGGCAGCCAAAGCGCTCTCGGGACTTCGGTCCGAGGCTTTGCGCCCAATCGGAAATGGCCTTGTATCCGCGCATGCCACATAAAACCGCCCCGGCGGCTAGGCCCAGCACCGTGGACAAGCGATGTCGTCGTCCTGCGGCCCGGCGGGGATCGGGGATCTTGGAAAAAAACGCGGGTAGGGATTTCATCTGATCGGCGGTCAGCCTCATTTTCGAGCCTCCTATACGATAAGGTGGACGAAGAGTGGCGCGGCGCAACAACCTACGGGCATCGGCCCGCAGGGGTTGGACGAAGACCATCTTGGGGGATTGCCGCGTAGCCGTGTACCCCAGACGGGTCCGGCGAAATCCTCGCGTGTTCCCTACATAGATCCAGTTGGCCGCCCGATACACGGTGGCCCGAAAGCGTTGCGAATCGACAAAGGTTTCCAGCAACACCACGCCGTGGCTGAACCTTTCTTCCCAATCGCTCGCCACACGCCTTTGACACAGGGACAGAACCCGGGACCCCAGATTGAACAGGTGCCAGCCCGGGAGAATGAGAAAGCGGCTATTGTTGACCACCAACTTCAAGCGGCCATAGTGCTGGCGCAAGCTCCAACCGATCCAGCGATCGCGCGCGGCGCACTTCAGCGCCGCGGCGGAAAAGCTCAGCAGGGAAACCCATTCCTCTCGCCAAGTCGCGACGTACCACAGCGTTTCGCTAATCTTCGGCAAAGAACCCAGGTAGTGATGCTGCTGCATCAGGTCCTGATAGCGCTGCTCTTCGCCGGAAGCAACGGTCCGCACAACGATCTCGCGCAGGTCCAAGGAAGTATTCTGCTGCGCAGTGCCGCCAAAACTTTTCCCATACATCACCGGGGAGGATACATCATTGGGACTGGTTTGACCAGTACAAGCTGTAACTATTAAGTTTTATTGGTCTTGAACGCCCGAACAAATTCACCCTGGGTTACGACGTGGCAGGCCTTGACTTCAGTTTGGGACACGTCTACCTTGGTTACAGATGAGTCTTATCAGGCCAATTCTGCTGGCGGTAATGGCGATTGCCTTTGCCACGTATGCGTTCGATTGCTTAGCCATGTCGACGCCGGCTGCCGCGATGCAATGCTGCGATACCATACACTGCTCATCGCACGGCCACCAGCACAGCCAGGAATGCTGCAAGACCATGCCGGCCATGCACGCGCCTTTTGTCCAGCCGGCCTCCGCGCATGCTCTTTCCTTCTCACCTGTGTTCGTCGCTGTCCTGCCGGGCTTCAATGCATCGCAGGTCATAGATTCCCCGTCGAGGGTCCTTACGGCGCATTGCCACGCGCCGCCTATCCCCCAGGCGGCGCCTTCACCTCTTCGCATTTAGTCAGCCTTCCAGTCGTCTCGCGGCTTCGCGGGCGGGTGTGCCTCGGCACATTACTTTCTGCTGGAAGGAAAAATAATGAGATTTGGAAACGCAAGAGGTCGCCGGCGGCCTCGCATGCTCTGTTTGGTTCTTCTGTCGCTTTTCGCTGCGAGAGCAAGTGCGCAAGGTCCTGCTCCCGAGACGGCGCCTCCGCTGTTCCCTGGCGGTGGACTAATCTCCTACAACTCCATTTTCACCACACGCGGCCTGATCTCCAGCCCGTCGGGAGATCTTCCCTTGACGGCACGCCCTACGTTTTCGCACGAGGGTGATTTCAACTTCACCTGGGGCGTTCGCCGTGATTTTGATGTGACGGTGCTGGTGCCGGTGGTGACGAATCATTTCAAAATACCGGGAGCGAATGGGAATCCTGTGAGTGGCGGTACAGGTCTTGGCGATGCGATGGTACTCGTGAAATACCGTTTCTACCGGCGGGATTCCAAACGAGGCACGACGCAAGCTTCCGTGACGTTAGGCCCCAAAGTTCCGACAGGCCGAACGGATCTAGCTGGCATGAACGGAAAGCGGCTGCCCGCGAGTCTGCAGCCCGGTTCCGGCTCTACCGATTTCTTCGTGGCAGCGAATTGGACTTACACCGGGCTCTTCCATCTCAGGCGGCTTGTCGCCGACGAGGATTTCCAATCCCTCTTGCGCGCGCTAGGGACCCAAAAAAGCCGCCTGGGCAGCAACGTCGAATCGCGCTTCTGGATATCCTACCGTCCTTATGAATCGAAGGACGGGGCCCGTGAATGGTTCATTGGGCCCGTCCTGACTTGGTTGCACTCTCAAGATGACCGCATCGCGGCGGTCACTCAGAGCGGCAGCGGCGGCGACGTTTTGCTCGCCGGAATCACGACCTACGTTGGTGTGCGTCCGGGAATGCACGTCTGGCTGGGCATGGATTGGGATGTTGCGCATTCGGCCGGCGCCATGTTCATGCCTGTCCGCCGTCACATCAGTTTCGGAATTACTCGTCAGTTTCGGCTGCACTTCAAATGAAAGGAGGAACGATGAACACAAGAAAACTCGCGTTGCTATTTTTGCTAGGTTGCGTGTTTGTTCCGGTTTTGCAGGCACAGATCAAGCACATCGAAATGCGCGTCGAAGGCATGACGTGAAACTTTTGAGCCTACGGGGTGAAGCAACACCTCGGACGCCAGTCTGGCGTTCAAAAAGTGGATGTTAGCTTGATCGATGGAAAAGTCGATGTGACGCCCAAGGAAGACGGCCAGATCGATCCCGCACAGCTCCTCAAAGCGGTTTACGACAGTGGTGTGACCGTTGCGGAGATGGACGTAACCGTGCGCGGAAAAATAGTGAGGGACTCTTCGGGCAATCTCGCATTACAGGTTTCACAGAATCAGTCCTTTGCGATCGCACCGAATGACTTGCTCAAGTCTGTCGCATCGCTTGCAGATTTACCTGCAGTCGTCACTGTTCGCGGTGAGTTGTACCGGAAGCCCGCAGGGAAGCAGAAAGCAGCCGCCTCAGCACCCCTGAAGCTGCTGATTCTCGAAGTGCAGAAGAAGGAATAGATGCTAAAACGATGTCTTTTTTTTCTAAGCCTTGCTGGACTTGGTATCGCCGGATGCGATCAGCATCCGGCGAGTTCCCCTCAGCCCCAACAGGCCGTAATCGCGGCAGGTGAGATTGGTTCGCACCTGGCCGAGTTCTCCGTGAAAGACTTGCAGGGCCGCGAAATCTCATCGGCGGACCTTCGCGGAAAGGTGGTGCTCGTTGATTTTTGGGCCACATGGTGTGAGCCGTGCAAGAAGGAGATGCCCGGCTATCAGAAACTCCTCAACCTCTACGGCTCACGCGGATTTGCCGTCATCGGATTCAAGTTCGATACGATGATGGATATGGAGGACCCCGTTCAATTCGCAAGAAAAATCGGAGTGCGTTATCCGCTGGCCGTCGCCCCCGACGACTTGAAACAGAAGTTTGGCGGCATCGAAGGTTTGCCAACAACAATGCTCTATGACCGCCGAGGAATACTGCGAAAAAAAGTCGTGGGATTTGAGTACACCGACGTTATCGAGTCAGCAGTGAAACCACTTCTTTGAGGACTACACATCCGTCGAACTTTCTCATCCCGCTTTACATCGCCGTGTTAGCGGCGGGCATGAGATCCCAGACGCGCCAGAATTCGCGCATTTCGGCGGGAGTGCCGAGTGAAACGCGGATGTATCTCTCCATCGCGGGAATCGACGGTGCGACGTGAACGTCGTTTTTCCCGAGATGGAGAAGGACCTCACTGAGGGGCCGGAGAGGATTCAGGAGCACGAAATTGGCGTGAGAATCGATGGCGCGAAGCATGCGAGCGTTGACTTGATTCATGAATTCCTGACGATCGTCGGCGTTACGTTTCGCCGCCATCCGGACGTAGGCGCTGTCTTCCAAGGCCGCGATCGCCGCTTTCGCGGAGACGATGGTCACGCCATTTTGCAGGCGGAGCGCGGAAAGACGGCTGGCTGCTTCCCTAGAAGACACGGAGTATCCGACACGCAGACCTGCGAGACCGTAAATCTTGGAGAATGTCCGCGCGACAACGACGCGCGGATCGTCGAGCGGATAATCTAGGAACGATCGATAGGACGACGTGGCGCTGACAAAGTGATGGTATGCCTCGTCAATCAGAATCATCACATCAGCGGGAAGCTTGCTGATGAAGGACTCTATGTTCTTGCGTGGAGTTAAAGTGCCCGTCGGGTTATTCGGATTGCAGATGTAAACGAGTCCCGTAGAGGAATCGGCTCGAGCGAGCATCGCATCCGTGTCGTGCTCGTGCATCTTGGTAAGGGGAATTCTCACGACTTGAATGCCGTTCGCCTCGGCATAATTACCGAGAGAAGGATAAGTCGGGTCCGGCACCAGGAGCTCTTTATTTGGTCCAAGATAGGCGGCGGCTGACATTCGCAGAATCTCGGAAGAACCCGAGCCCAAGACAATTTGCTCCAGTTTCACTTTGTGGAGTTCGGCGAGCATCTTTCGCAAGGCATCATATTCGCCGCGCGGGTACCTGCTGCTGGCCGCGGCAGCCTCACGAATGACAGCCTGCACCCTATCGGAAGGGCCGTAGGCATTCTCGTTGCGATTCAGCAGAGTAGGGCCGGTAGCGGGAGCGCCGGGAAGAGGCCGCTTCAGCCCGTTCGGGGCAAAAGCCCTAACGGAACGCGCTCCAGCAGCGATGACCGCACCTGCGGCGCCAATTCCGTGCAAAAGATTCCTACGAGTAATGAGCATGGCTCTTCTCCCTGCCTCCGGAAAGAGGATCGCGTGAGTGCAGATTACGATAGAGGGGGACATCCGAACAAGGTTGGATGTCTGGGCCCGGTCCGCGATGTTCTTGGAGCAGATAACTGGAATCCCATGCAAAGGAGGCTGCTATCCTTCCTTTCTGTGCTAGTTTATCGGCATAAGAAAATCGATTTATTACGAACGACTATGTTCAGACCGCGCGACCCGGCGATGGAACCTGGGGCAAGTCAAAGCGGCCGGACGAAAAGAGATGAGTGCAATCATCACACGTCGGAAACTGCTGGCGAAACTGGGGAAGACAGCAGGAGTTTGTTCGCTGGCGAACCTGCCCTTTTTTCTGGCGGGATGCGGTGGCGGAAGTTCGTTGGTTCCGCCTCCGCCGCCAGGCGACGGGTATTCCGGAACCGACGACCAACTGCTCGAGGAAATTTGCAAAGGGGCCTTTCAGTTCTTCTGGGAGCAAGCCGACCCGGGGACGGGACAAATCAAGGATCGCGCTTTCGCGTCGGGTGGAAATGACAACCGGCCGGTCTCAAGCATAGCTTCCACCGGATTTGGGCTTACAGCGCTGTGCATCGGAAATCAGCGGGGATACCAGCCAACATCGTCGATCATCGATCGCGTGCAAACAACGCCGAGTTTTCTTCTCAATCAAATGCAGCCACAAGGGATGAACGGTTTCTTCTATCACTTCCTCGACATGACATCAGGAGTACGCGCATTCACTTCCGAAGTATCGTCGATCGACACGGCCATTTTGCTGTGCGGGGTGCTGACCTGCCGGCAGCACTTTTCGCAAGACGCGCAAATACCCGGGCTAGCGACTCAAATTTATAATAATATGAATTTCAACTGGATGTTGAACGGGGGAACAACGCTTTCGATGGGCTGGACACCAGAGAACGGATTTCTCTCGGCACGCTGGGATACCTATTCCGAACTAATGATGCTCTACTTGCTGGCGATGGCTTCACCGACAAATCCAATTCCGACAGCGAGTTGGACAGCCTGGGCCCGGCCCACGTTTAGCTATCAAGGGATGTACTATATTTCTTCGGGTGCGCCTCTCTTCACACACCAGTATTCGCATGCGTGGTTCGACTTTCGCAATAAGAGGGATGTTTTCGCGAACTATTATCAGAATTCCGTCACGGCGACAATTGCGCATCGTCTGTTTTGTATTTCGCTCGCAAGTCAGTTTTCGGATTACAGCGCCGACTTGTGGGGAATTTCGTCATCCGATTACCGGCAGCCAAACGGTCAAACTGGCTATACGGCTTGGGGCGGGCCGCCGGCACTTGGGCCGATTGACGGGACCGTCGTGCCGTGCGCGGCGGCCGGTTCGCTGCCCTTTGATTTTGCCGACACCATCCAGGTGCTGCGCTGGATTCGCGGGCATTACGCTGAGGTCTGGAAGCAATACGGATACGTCCACGCGTTCAACCCGCTGACAGGCTGGTACGGCGCGGACATGATTGGAATCGATATTGGGATTTCGCTTTTGATGGCGGAGAATCAACACACGCAGTTTGTGTGGAACACGTTCATGAAAGACCCGGCCGCGCAAAATGGAATGAACCTTGCGGGCTTCCAACCAGGTTGAGCCTGGGGATGTCCTATGTGGAGGTTCTTGGAGTGGTGTGCAAATACGGGAGCATCCCGCGAGCATGAAAGCGCCCGTAGCACATGCCACATCGCAAACTGTGTACCAAACAGGACTTGGAGTAGAATTGTGACGTCCCGGCGAAGCTAACGGCAGGCAACGATTGACAACTGGTTCCGGAATCGCCGACCGCTACCAGGCGCAGCCCGCGAAACGAAAAATTGCAGAGTTTGAAGGGCAGGAGTTTTCAGAACGCGCTACCGATCGCTCGCGAAGGCTGGCCATCGACAAGATTCAGAACTTCGAATGCGAGCCGGGGCCTTGTTTTCCGGAGGCGCATCCGGTCCGAATGTCATTACCCGGGGCACAGGGTCTCGTTGCCCTTGAGTTTTTCACGCAGTGACAACGGCACGCCGTGGCCGTTTTCAATTATTGGAGGGATGTCGCATGACTGTTATCCGAGGATTGGCAGCGATCATTTTACTCTCAGTGGGATACGTTTCCATTTCTTCGGGGCAGGAAAATAAGACCTTGAATCCGGCCCCCGCGCCGCCAAATCTATTGCTTCTGGTGCACCAGGAATTCCCATACGGGAAGGCAAACGCGCGCAATAAGTTAGCGGCCGCTATCGCGCGCGCCTGTAATCGCCTGGAAGTCCCCAATTCCTGGATTGCTTTGCAATCCCTGACCGGGGGGCGGGAGGTGCTCTCCTTCGACCCTTTTGACTCTTTCGAGCAACTGGAGCAGTCCTTCGATGGCTGGAAGAAGATCTACGCCGCCCATCCCGACCTCGCCCGGATGCAGGAAGAGGTCGATGCGCTCCTGACGAACGAGCGCACGATCGTGGCGGTACGCCGCGACGACCTGGGCTATCACACAGACAACATCGATCTGTCGGAAATGCGCTTCATGCGCGTGGTTGAGGTGCGCCTCGCGCCGGGGCATGAGAGCGAATTTGTGGAATCGTTTAAGATCCTCGGCGAGGCGTACGAGAAGATCAAAGCAGACTCGCCGTGGGTCGTCTATCAGGTGAACTTGGGGATGCAGTCGCCGGAATTTCTTATTTTCATGCCCATGAACGCGCTCAAGCAAAACGACGACCTACTCTCATGGAAGGAAAACCTGCAGGAAGCGGAAGGCGAAGAAGCTATGAAACGACTGCAACAGATCGCGCGCGAATCGTATGTCAACACGGAAAGCAACCTCTTCGTTGTCAACAGCGAGATGTCCCACGTATCAAAAGAGTTTGCGGCCGGCGATCCGAATTTCTGGACACCAATGACAAAACCAGCCCTAAAGCCTGCAGGGACGAAAGGAACCGTTATTCCAGCGGGGGATCAAGGCACGGGCAAGACAATCGCGCGGAAAACCAGTGAAGAGATACGGAATCGATGAGCTCTCGAGTTTGCTGACTCGACAGGAGCGGGAGAGCTAAACCGGAGAGAGCGCAGCCTGTCTTTCCGTTTTCGCCTGTTTTGCTTCTTTGCTCCCCGTCGATGTGAGGTCTTGGTTTCCGAAACCGATGCCGATCTTTTTCAAGAATGCCGTGGGGGGTTCGCCGCCGGCGAAGATCCACACGTAATCGTTAGGGATCTCCTCCGTCTTACCCTTGACTTCCAGAAGCACCGATTTTTCTTTAAACTCCACGGGAGCGGAGTTGTAAATGACTTTGACTTTGCCTTTGCGGATGGATTCCTCGATGCGCTGGGCGTTGCGCTCCTTGATGCGACTGAAGGCTTCTTTGCGGTAGGAGAGCGTGACCTGGTTGCCGACCTGGTGGCCGAGGCCCATGGCGGCTTCGATGGCGCTGTCGCCTCCGCCCACCACAAGGATTTTCTTGTTGATGTAGTGGTCCGCCTCAATCAAGCGGTACATGACTTTTGGAAGTTCCTCGCCTTTGACCCCGAGTTTCCGCGGGCTGCCGCTCTTGCCGAGCGCCAGCACCACGGATTGCGCTCGATATTGGCCTTTGGCCGTCGCGACGGTGAAGATGTGGTCCTCGCCTTTCTTAATGTCCTCGACCTTCTCACCCTGGCGCAGCTTGAAATCCGCGCGCTGCAGGACTTTGTTCCAGAAGGCGATCAGTTCTTCCTTGCTAAGTTCCGTCTTCTTGAATTTTCCGTGCATGGGAAATTCCACCGGACTGGTCATCACCAATTTCTGACGCGGATACTTGGCCACCGTGCCGCCGATCTCTCCCTCATCAATCGTCAAGTAATTGAGTTTTTTCTCGGTGGCACGGAGGGCAGCGCTGATTCCCGCAGGCCCCGCACCCACGATCAGCACGTCGTATACGTCCGGGGAGCGCCGTGAGCCGCCCTGGGAGGCGGTTTTATTGGCAATAGTATCGATGCAATCGCGGCCCTGGTTGATGGCGTTCTTGATGAGCGCCAGGCCGCCCAGCTCGCCGACGATAAACATGTTCTTGATGGTTGTCTCAAACTCGGGCGTCAAGTAGGGCATGTCGCCACCCATGCTGGGGCTGGCCAGGACCATGGTGATGGCGCCGACCGGGCAGACTTCCGCGCACAAACTGTGGCCGATGCATTTGTAGCCGTTCACAATGACGGCTTTGCCGCCCAGCATGGCCAGGACATCGCCCTCGGGGCAGACCATGGTGCAGGCCGCGCAGCCGATGCAATTGTTGGCGTCGATATGAGGATGCTGGGATTGCGGGCCATCGGAACGCAACTTTCCCTTTTCCTCAGCGGCGAGAGCCAGTTCTTCTACCCTCTTTTGCTTCTTTAGATAAGAACGCATGAAGAGGCCGATAACGATCACGGCCACAATGAAGGCAACAAGAGTATCCATAAAATCAGCGCGGTTTTTTTGCTGAAGCTTGATCCTGCCCGCCCAACTGCGAAGCGGGCGGTTGTGACTTGGCCGGGGGATGGCCCGGTGGCAGGGAACCTTGAGCCGGGGCAGCAACTGGATTCAGGACGTCGTTGAACTTCGGGAGGCCACCAGAATGTACGTCTTGATTCTGGTGCGGGTTTTGACTGGGATCGGGATGCTGGATCATGCCACCAGCCGCCTGCGTCTTGAGAACGAACCACGCCCCATCGCGCTTTTCCAAGTTATAGGAAACCTGCATGCCAGCCCCCTGGGGCGACCCGGTTTTGGGCCGGAATTCAACTGCGGCGTGGGCCTGATTGCCATTGATGGAGACCTTTTGGATATCCATCACCATGGCGCTCATGTTGAGGGTGCCTACTCCAGTGAGGTGCTGCATGATTCCTGCGCGAATGGCGTCATTGTCATTCTGCTGCTTCTTGCATCCGCCGGCGGCGAAAAGCGCGGCAAAGAACCCCAGTGCCAGAGAAATACGTTTCATGCGAAATTCCTTTCCAGGTACATCGAGGCCGGCTTACCGGCGATTTCTGTATCGGTTTCCTTGGGAGACTCTCCCAACATAATCCAAAGATGAAAACTAGCCCGGCATCGGAACGGCCTATAGTCTATAGCCCATGAAGAGGGCGATGCCAATATGCAGGATGGCGAGGATGGCGAAGGCATAACTGAAGGGCCGGTGAACGACGTGCCAGAGCTGAAAGATCTTTTGGGTACGGGCGAGGAAGGCGATGCTCTGGGAGAGCGAGGCCTGTTTTTGCTTTATGAGAAGGGCGCGCTCAAGTCTCTGGTCGCGCGTGGGGAACAGTCCGAAGCAGGCAAACAGCCAGGGGAAGAAGCCGGCTTCACGCAGCCGCACCGCGGAAGCTTTGAAGGGGCGCTTGATGTCGAGCAGAAACATGGAAAGGAGAGAAGCGATCAAGGGGGTCTTGGCCACTTCGGCGGGTGACGGCAAGTCAGAAAGGGCATCGACGCAAAAGCCGAAAGTAGCCTTTTGTTCGGCGAGCTCTTTGCGCAGGGCCTCTTCTTTCTCCTGGATCTCTTTCATGGAGAGTTCCGCGGCACTGAGGCCGCGCGGAATGTGGGCGTAGAGATAGCGGCCGACAAAGCCGCTGATGGTGACCATCAGCATGCTATAGAAGGCCATGCCGGCGATGTTGCCGAATTTGAACGAGGAGTGAAAGGCGACGATAATGGGGGCGCCGGTGCCAAGGACGACGTGGAAATCAAGCCAGTGGCGGGAGTTGCCCATGCGGCCGAGCCATCCCCATTTCTTTCGCAGGGGATAAAGGTAGATGAGAAAAAACATCAACACGCCGAGCATGCCGAGCTTGATGCCAATCGTGCCGCTGGGCCGGAGGAGTTCGTGCTTGGGAGAGAAGGGGCGCTGGGTGGCGCTGAGCGTGTAGTAATTCAGGCCGTAGCCGGCAATGACCAGAACGACGGCCAGGGCCAGCATCCAGGCCAGGAACACGCGTGTGCGATGACCCTTTTCGGCGTCCTCGCGAGGCAGAATGGCAGTGCCAACAGTTGCGGATGCGCTCATCGTTTCGTCTCGAGATCTTCCACCTGAATAGTGGCCCTGAATCTTTTGTAACCGGTGAAGCGGTGAATATTGCGCCAATGCTGGCGGGCCGTTTCAACATCGATGATGGCGGATACGGGCATCCAATAGGATTCGTCGGGATCATGAAAATGCACGGTGGCGTAATGAATTTCACTGCGCATGCCGTGAAGACCCAGATCGCTCAGGCTGGAATCCATGGTCGCGACTAATTTAGCGACGGCGCCGCTCTGCTGCTCGATCCAAATGGTACCAGAAAGAGGGATTGGATAGTTCTTGCCCCGGAGCTGAAGGGCCGCGGGCGATGAAGCACCGGGAACGAACTTGAAATTTATTTTAGCAAAGGCCACACCGTCGATGAGCTCCTCGCCTGCGGGCTCGAACGTATAGTTGGTCTCATAGGACGGGTGGATAATCAGCAGCATGCTGGTGAAACCGTTGGTAATGAGCAGGGTGCGCGACGAATCACGGAAGGCGGCTTTGCGCGTATCGCGGGATTCGACGAGCTTCAGCGATCCGCTGTTGGGATTGGCCTGAAGCTGATAGTCGAAGACGGATTCCTCACGGTAACTGGCTTTCCCGTTCTTCCCCACAAGCGCCTGGGTTACATTTTCCGTGCACACCACATTGGCGGCCTGCTCAAAGAACTTTTCGACGGTTGCGCGGGCGCGAGAGAGAGCCGCCATCGGAGGCGAAACGGGAGGAGCAGCCGTCTCCGCAGCGGGTTGAGCATCAGACTGCGCTTGGCCAAAGGCCGCGCCGCAGCAAAACAGCAGTGCCACAGCGAAAACAGCCGAGAGCTGCCCCAACATCACAGTCAGTGGAGTTCGGGAGCCTCGAAGATCTTGGCGCCGGAGGTTTCTCATTTTTTGCGATATCCTCCAAAGCGATAGCCGAAAACCGTGGACCATTGCTGGTAATTCATGCTGGTGCCGCGATACCAGCCGAAATTGCCTTCCACGAAATAGCGAGGGCCCACGTTCCAATCGACCACGGCGTTGACGAAGTTGGAACTGTTATTGGTGGTCAGAGCGGAATTGAAGGTCTGATGACCGCCCAAGAACTGAATGCGGAACGAATCGTTGAGGTTCTTGGAAAGTGAGAAAGAGGTGTATTTGCCGCTTCCGAACGAGCTATCGAATTTCGAGTAATGCACATCGGCGAGCAGTCCGGTCTTCCACAGGTTGGGCACGGTGAGGCCAAAGGCCTGATTCAGCGCATTCTTCTTGTCCGAGCTGGCTTTGCTGCGGCCTAAGCTAGCGTACACGCTGATGTGCTTCATGAGCTCTACGCGCACGTCCCCGCTAAAGCCTTGAAAGAGATACCGGTCCAATAGACCGGTGCCGAGCAGCCGGGGATCGTACGTCGGCAGGCTGCGGAAATAATTGTGATTGACGCCAAACCCCACGCGGTGGAATGGCTGAATGTGCAGCGAAGAATAACTTTGGGAGACACCCGTGGGATTGCTTCCGCCATTTACCAGCGGAGATGTTCTGGCCTCGTCCGCCTGCAAAGAGCTGTAAAGCGTGATGTAGCGCTTCCAGGACAAGTTATTCTCGAAGAATGCAAATTGGCGAGCCACCTTCCATTGGATGCTGGTAACGGCCATGCCGGCCGTACTGTAAAAGCGGGTGTGTTCGAAGTCGCCAGCTTCGAAATTCACGAAAGTCCCGGCCATACGCTGGTTCGGGTTATAGCTCCACGAGGTCGGATCCGGCGTGGATCCCGCGAAGAAGCCCACAGTGGCGATGCGTGTGATTTTTCTGCCGAAATAGCCACCGTCAATCGTGCTGAGGCTCGGCGCCCAGGGAACAAACAAGCGCCCCACGCCGATAGTGACCGGGGAATAAGGGCTCTGATAGTAAAAACCCAGATGGTAGGTCCGATTGATCAGGTCCGTAAGCGTCGTGGTAGTAGCACCTTGCCCCGCAGCGCTGCTCAAATTCATATTTCCACGCCAGTAGCCCTTAAAATTCCAGTACGTCCCGCCGATATTGCTGAAGTCCGAGGAGATGGACAGCCCCACTTGCTTGCCATTGAGCCCGCCGGCTTCATGGACCCCGCCGTAGTCAAATCCGATCCGGCCGCGGATCTGTCCGGCGGGTGATTCTCGAAGCTGCTTTTTCTCTTGCGCGGTGCGAACTTCTTCCTCGAGAGGGTCGCCATAGGTGAAAGTCATGACGATGGGATACTTGTCTTCTTCAGCGGCCTCCACAGCCTCACGGCGTTCAACCACGCTATCGGGCGTGAGGAACGCCAACTGGCCTGCCTTAATCTCACCATTAGAGCTCACGATTTCGCAGACCGAAGAAGAATCCGCCACGGAAACCACTTTGAGCTCCGCGACGTGCTCGTAGCCCCGGAACCGCACGGCATCGGAAACCACGCCATCGGGGGGCGGGTTGACGAGGGAAAGCTTCATCGCTTCTTGGAGATTGGCATTGCGCCCGGCATCAATATAGAGCGAGCCGTCAGAAACATACTTGACGCGAAAAACGGAAGGCTTGCTGCTCGATTGGTCCGCCTGCGGATTCTGCGCGCGAGCAACGCTAACGTGAAAGGTGAGGGCGAAGCAAATCAACACAGCGAAAGCCAAAGATGGCTTGAAAAAAAGTCTCGTGGCTAGGCGTACCCTCCAGGTCGTTCGATACACTTGTTTTCCTTCCCCCCTACTGCAGTTCCCCAAGGAATTTGCTCTTGCACCATTTCACCCGCCAAGACCTCAGAAGCGCGCGAAGCGTGTCCCCCGTCAATTCCTATGACAGTCGTAGCACCGCGTCGGCGGATTGTACCAGCATGCGGGAGATGGCGTACAAACGTTAGGATGCGACATTCCGGCCCGGTGCGCGGTTGCCTTCGTATGGCAATTCTCACAAGAAAACGTCTTATAGTCCGTCGAAACCAGGTGGCAGTCCGAACAGACCGAGCCATTGTGCGGAATGCGGAACCAGGTGTGATTAAAGGTCGCGCCCAGCCAGCCCGTGGTGACCCACGTAATGTGGCAGGTCAGGCAAGTGGTCGGGTACAACGCGGCAACATGGTTCGGCACGGCGCCGCCGAGCGTCACGGTGCTTTGCCAAGCGGCTTGGTGGCAGCCGTAGCAATCCGTGTTCGCGGTAGTAAGGCCGAATGGGGTGGCACCCATATGGCATGAAGCGCAGGGGGTGGTCAGGTGCGCACCCTGCAACGGCCAGCCCGTCGTGCTGTGATCGAACTTGCCAGTCGACCAGAGCACCGTGTCGTGGCAGGTCGAGCATTGTGAGGTCGGGAAGCCCGACGTAATGTGATTCGGTACCGCTCCACCAAGCGTTTGCGTGCTCAACCAAGCAGTTTGGTGGCAGCCGTAGCAATCCGTTTTCGCCGCCGTGAAGGTGTAGTTGTTGCCCACGTGGCAGTCGGTGCAGGCCACGACTTTACCCGCCGGCGCCATCTGGTGCGAGCCCGTCAGCGCCCAGCCCGTGGTGCTGTGATCAAAGGTTGCAGTGGTCCAGGTGATGGTGCTGTGGCACGTCGAGCAGTTCGCGGCGGCAAATGGGGTGCCGGCTGAGGGGTGCACCGGGTTGTTGGTGGTCTGCCAGGTTGTCAAATGGCATCCGGAGTTGCCGCAGTCGGTCGGTGCAATGGTCAGCGCGTAGTTATTGTTGATGTGGCAAGACGCGCAGGTCGCAGCCTTCCCCGCGGGCGCCATTTGGTGAGAATTCGTCAATGGGAAACCCGTGGTCGCGTGGTTGAAGGTTGACGTCCAAGTAGTGGTGGTGTGGCACGTCGAGCATTGCGCGGTCGGGAAGCCCGCCGCGACGTGATTCGGTACCACTCCACCCATCGTCGTCGTGCTCTGCCAAGCGACTTGGTGGCAGCCGTAGCAATCCGTGTTCGCCGCCGTGAAGGTGTAGTTGTTGCCCACGTGGCAGTCGGTGCAGGCCACGACTTTACCGGCCGGCGCCATCTGGTGCGAGCCCGTCAGCGCCCAGCCCGTGGTGCTATGGTCAAAGGTTGCGGTGGTCCAGGTGATGGTGTTGTGGCAAGTCGAGCAGTTCGCTGCCGCATAAGGCGCGCCGGCTGACGCGTGCACCGGATTATTCGTCTGCTGCCAGGTTGTCAAATGGCATCCGGAGTTGCCGCAGTCGGTCGGCGCAGTGGCCAAAGTGTAGTTGTTGTTGATGTGGCAATCCGTGCAGGCCACCACTTTCCCCGCGGGCGCCATTTGGTGAGAATTCGTCAATGGGAAACCCGTCGTTGCGTGGTTGAAGGTTGACGTCCAAGTAGTCGTGTTGTGGCACGTCATGCATTGCGCGGTCGGGAAGCCCGCCGTGATGTGATTCGGTACCGCTCCACCCATCGTCGTCGTGCTTTGCCAAGCAGCCTGATGGCAGCCGTAGCAATCCGTGTTCGCCACCGTGAAGGTGTAGTTGTTGCTCACGTGGCAGTCGGTGCAGGCCACGACTTTACCGGCCGGCGCCATCTGATGCGAACCGGTCAGCGCCCAGCCCGTGGTGCTGTGATCAAAGGCTGCGCTAGTCCATGAAATGGTGTTGTGGCATGTCATGCAGTTCGCGACAGCGAACGTCGGTCCCGAGGTTGAGTGCGTCGGGTTGTTGGTCTGCTGCCAGGTGGTCAAATGGCATCCGGAATTCCCGCAGTCCGACAGCAAGGTCGTCAAGCTGTAATTGTTGTTGATGTGGCAGGAAGCGCAGGACGGCACCTTGCCGCCGTTGGCTACCAGGGCGTGCGAGTTCGTCAGCGGGAATCCGAACGCGGTGTGATCGAACTTGCCGTCGGCCCACTTGGTGATGGTGTGGCACTGGGCGCAGGCAACGGCCGTCGAGGGGAAGCCCGCCTTGATGTGATCCGGCACATTGCCGCCGAACGAAGGCGTGGTGTTCCACGCCGCCTGGTGGCAGCCCATACAGTCGGCCGAGTTCAATGTGTAATTGTTGCTGACGTGGCAGGAAGCGCAGGGCGTGGGCGAAGGAGAAGCATGCGTGCCCGTCAGCGCGAAACCGGTGGTGCTGTGGTCAAACGAAGCGGAGTCCCAGCCTTTCGTGGTATGGCAAGTCGCGCAATTCGTCGGCGCAAAAGTGGGCCCGGATGTCGAGTGTACCGGTGTGGTGGTCTGTTGCCATCTCGTCAAATGGCATCCGGAGTTGCCGCAGTCGTTCGGCGTTATGGTCAAAGTGTAGTTGTTGTTGACATGGCAAGAAGCGCAGGGCACGTTGGCGTGCCCGTTGGTCAGCAGGAAGCCCGTGGTGCTGTGGTCGAAGATCGCCGTGGTCCAGGAAATCGTGTTGTGGCATCCCGAGCAGTTGGCCACGCCAAAAGTCGCGCCAGCCGAAGAGTGCACTGGATTACTCGTCTGCTGCCAAGTCGTCAAGTGGCAGCCGGAATTGCCGCAGTCCGTCGGGGCGGTGGTCAAGTTGTAATTGTTGTTGATGTGGCAGGCGGCACAGGCCACATTGGCATGCCCATTCGTCAGCAGGAACCCGGTGGTGCTGTGGTCGAACTTCGCGCCCAGCCAGCTGTCAAAAGTGTGGCAGGAGTCGCAGGTGGTCGCGAACTTTGCACTGACGTGATTCGGATTCGTGGTCTTCTGAAAGTCCTGCAAGTGACAGGAAGCGCAGGCCGTCGACAGGCCCTGGAATTGGCCCACTGCCGCGCCCTTGTGGCAGTCCTCGCATTGCACGGCGGCGTGAGCGCCGAAAAGCGGAAAGCGATTTTGGTGATCCTTAACTTGCTGAACGGCATTGTTCCAACCGAGAACCGAGTGGCACTGCGCGCAGTCCGTGCCCATTTTCCGCTGGTGAATATCGGCGTGGCAATCCTGACAATTCTTGCCCACGTCTGCGAATATCGGTTTTACGTGGCACTGCGTACATTGAACTTTCTCGTGCATGCCGCGCAGCGGATAACTTGTCTTGTTGTGATCAAATTCAGGGACGGCGCGGATGGGGCGCCAGCCAGTAGCGGTGTGGCAGTTCTCGCAAGGGATGGCAAGCGGTCCGTGCGGACTGCGCGTGGTCTCCCGCTGCGGTGCGGGCACGGGAGCGCTCGCTGCCGACCAAGAGAAGAGCAGCAAGCAACACAGGATCTGAATGGACGTAGAGTAAATGTCTCACCTTGCTTCCGAAATGTTTTCTATTTCTTTCTATCCGTCCCGTCGGCCGGGCGTTACGATACAGAAACCTTGCTCACAGTCTCAGTTCTGAAGGAGTTATAACAACTGCTCTTCGGTCCAGTTCTGGGTCAGGAGCCCCTCGCGGTGGAAGGACAGGAAAGCAGTCATCAAGACTTGGCCGTGGCAACAAATATTAAGTTGCATTCAAGCTTCACATGCTGTTCGCTGTAATCAATCGAACAATTTCCTGAGTTCTTGATGTTTCAGCAACAGAGCGACCCCGATGCTCAAATGCACAGGAAATATAACGGAAATCCTGGAATCAGGTAGAACAGTCCCAGCATGCAGTTAATGAGCGCGACTGCCAGTGCCGGAGGGAGGCTCACAAGCATCGGCTCAGAGAAAAAAACCACCGCCGCCAGTGCAAAGCTAGTGAGCGGCCCGACAACTGCAATCAGGAATTCCGCGCTGGCGCTCGCGGGTTCACCTGCGATCTGGGATACGCCACCAGAGATGAACAGGGTGATCCGGCGAACGGGTATCTTGTAGCGGATGGCGACCCACGAATGGGCCAGCTCGTGCACAACGATGCTGGCAAAAAACAAAACTGCTGTCACAGCACCCATCAACTAGTAGGCGGCGCTCGTGCCACCCTTGGATTCAGCCGGATAGTAGCTAACCCGACTTCCGCGGCCGAAGGTCATTTTTTCGCTTTTTAGACAGACAAGTCCTCTCGTTTCAGCCAAACCCTACTGGAAGTCGTAAATAGTGACGAATGTAAATTGTATTTCTCTTGACATGAT